>Ga0315298_1001638_pt1 | contig 40356 bp, 37 predicted proteins | sample WHS_1_MG_FD_203077 | JGI IMG/M metagenome (GOLD analysis project Ga0315298, IMG submission 203077) | Extremophilic microbial mat communities from Washburn Hot Springs, YNP, Wyoming, USA - WHS_1_MG | ecosystem: Environmental > Aquatic > Thermal springs > Hot (42-90C) | place: USA: Wyoming... | reverse complement strand
GTTCGCCCCCGCATGCCATCAACGAATAGGGAAACGAATAAACGAATCCCAACACCGCGTCCATTCGTTTATTCGTTCACCATTCGTTGACGGCCCCTGCCACAACAATATAGGGGCAAACCATAGGGGCGAACCTCGTGTTCGCCCCCGCATGCCATCAACGAATAGGGAAACGAATAAACGAATCCCAACACCGCATCCATTCGTTTATTCGTTCACCATTCGTTGACGGCCCCTGCCACAACGATATAGGGGCAAATCGCAGGGGCGAACCCGGTGTTCGCCCCCGCATGCCATCAACGAATGCTCCGCCAAAACGAATAAACGAATCCCAACACCGCGTCCATTCGTTTATTCGTTCACCATTCGTTGACGGCCCCTGCCACAACGATATAAGGGCAAACCATAGGGGCGAACCCGGTGTTCGCCCTCACCCTAACCCTCTCCCTGGAGGGAGATTGCTCCCCCCTGCACCCCCGAATTGACCGCAGCGCCATGCTGTGCTATATTGTTACAGCGTCAGCCACTCGTCGGCTGGCTGTCAGGAAAATCCGCCCGCCCTCGAGTACAATACTGATGAAACCATCGCGATCTGCTAGGCATTGCGTCGCCCAAGCCCTCGCGAAATAAAAAAGGAGGTGTTTCATGTTTTGGCTTATGCTGTTTCTCATGGTCGTGCTGTTCGCGTTCTTCTACCTGCTGTCAGGCGTCCGCATGTTGTACCAGTACCAACGCGGCGTGGTCTTTACCCTGGGCAAGTACACCGGCACCCGCAATCCCGGTCTGACCTGGATCGCGCCTATCTTTCAGAACATGCGCGTGGTGGACATGCGCATCACTACCGCCGACATCCCTAAGCAGGAAGTCATCACCCGCGACAACATCACCATCCTTGCCAATACCGTCGTCTACTTCCGCGTGGAAAAGCCGGAGGACGCCATCATCAAGATTCAGGACTATGGCTACGCCGTCCGACAGTACACGCAGACCGCTCTCCGGGATGTCGTAGGCAATAGCGAACTGGACTTTGTCCTGAGCGAGCGCGAGAAGATCGCCGAAAACATCCGCAAGATTGTGGACGCCGAGACCTCCGGCTGGGGCATTGACATCGAATCCATCAAGATCCAGGAAATCGAACTCCCCGCCGAGATGAAGCGCGCCATGGCAAAGCAAGCGGAAGCGGAACGCGAGCGCCGCGCCGTCATCATCGCTTCGCAAGGCGAACTGTCCGCCGCCGAGAACCTGATGAAGGCAGCGGAAATGCTCGCCAGGAGCCCGGGCGCCCTGCACCTGCGCACGCTGCAGACCATCCGCGACATCGCCGCCGACCCGTCGGAGAAAATCATCATCTTCATGCCCAGCAGCCTAGAGGAGACCGTCGCCAAAGTAATCCAGAAGGGATAGAGGGCAATGCTGCGCCATATCATCCGCAAGCAACTGGAAGCCGCATTGGCGCAACAGCGCGCCCAAGGCAGGGTTGACCCCCGGCTAGAAACCCTTCTCGGTGAGGGATGGCAAGCGCCACAGCAAGCGGTGGAGCAAATCCTCACGTTGCCCACCCGATCCAGACTAAGCAGCGATTTCCGCTACCTACAACTGGCGTTCAACGAGGATTGGGCGCAAGCACGCCGCCTTTTGCCCCTCATCCCCGTGAGCGAGCGCGTCCTGATCGAAGCCGGCACGCCGTACATCAAGCGAGAGGGGCTGAAGGGCATCCAAGCCATCCGCGCCTACTGGCCCGGTTACATCGTCGCCGATTTGAAGGCGTCCGATGGCGGTGCGGAGGAAGCGGAGATGGTCCATGCGGCTGGCGCTACCGCCGCCACGGTGCTGGGCAGCTCGCCCATCGAGACGCTGGACCGCTTCATCGCCGCTTGTGAGAGGCTGGGCATGGACTCTATGATTGACATGCTGGGGGTGAGCGACCCTCTGCGCGTGGTGATGCAACTGAAAAAGCCGCCCAAGGTCATTGTGCTGCACCGTGGCAGGGATGAGGAGGGCACACGCGGCAAAGTGATCCAATACCGGCACATCAACCGCTTGCGCAGCAAATTTGACGTGCTCCTCTCTGCCGCTGGCGGCGTGGACCTCCGCGAGGCACGCAGCGCCATCTTCAACGGCGCCAACATCGTCGTAGTCAATATCGTCTCCCCGGGCAAGCCCTGGGAGGGCATCCGCGCCGATGCCGACGTGGGCGCGCTCGCGCGCGAATTCCTCGCCACCATCGAGTAGGGGCGAATCACAGATTCGCCCTTTTGTTTCACCGCCGAGCACGCCAGGGGGCAAGGGCAAATCCTCGTAGGGGCGAGTCCATGACTCGCCCCTTTGTTTCGCCCCCAAGCGCCATCAACGAATGGAAAACGAATTCCCCCATACCCCCTTACTAAGAGAGTGTTGAAAATCTTGTCACCCTGAGCGAAGCGAAGGGTCTCGCGTAACTTTAGCTGTATTTTCCCAAGTACTGCGAGATGCTTCACTTCGTTCAGCATGACATTGGCAGGGCTTTTTCAACACCCTCCTTGTTGCTCAATTTGACGTATTTTCTATTCTGTGCTATACTCATTGTGGAGAGGAGATGCCACATGATATCCACAGTAACGACAACCACCGTTTCGACAGTTACAACCACTGTCACGACTGTAACTTTTGCTGCATCACTGGCACTGGCAACCGTGTTAACGTTATTCGTGTTGCTCGTACAGAAGGAGCTGACGCTGTCCGCTGAGACGCCTCGCCTGAAGGCACTGGGGCGTGCGTTGGATGTCGCGGTTGTGCCTCTCCTGATGGCTTTTGCCATGATTGCCGTGGTGAGGATTGCGCAGGCTCTGCGGTAGAACCTGTGTAACGGCTGGACTGGAATAGAAGCTGTGCACTTGTAAGAGTGCACAGCTTTTTGTTTTACTACACTACCATAAGAACGGTGCCACCAGAAAAAGCACGATATTGGTCAATCCGTGCGCCAAACTGACCCCCAGGATGCTTCCCGTCTTTTTCACTACATAGCCAAAGAACAGCGCCACGCCGAAAACAAAAGCCACGTCCAGCACGGATTTGTACCCCACGTGGAGCACAGCGAAAACGGCTGACACGTACAGGATGCTAAAACGATCCAAAGCCTCTGTTGCTGCCCGCTGCATCACGCCGCGGAAGATGAGCTCTTCGGCAAATCCCGTGCTGAACATCAGGATGAGCGCTGGTAACCAGAGCTGCTCCCAGGTGAAGGCTTTGGCTAACGGCTTGGGCTGCAAGATGTGATACTCCAGGTAGCCGAAAAGCAAGCCAACCAAGGTTATCGGCAGTTGCAGCGGCAAAGCGCGCAGGTTCACCCCGACCTCCTGCCAGGTGAAACGAAGTGTGCGCATAGTTAGGACCACCGTGACAAAGAGGGGTACGCTGGTGATGAAGTACCAGTACACCAGCGGGAAGTTGACTAAAGGCAAGGAAAGGCTCAGCAGCCGGATGAGTGGGGCAAAAGCCAGGCTCAATAAGAGATCGCGCACGGCAAATTCCCAGACAAAGGCAGTGTGCAACAGCAGCACCACCAGCAGAGTGCCGTGCAGCACCAAGCCTACCCGCGGCTCGAGCAGCGTGGTAAGCAACTCTGCAGCGGTAATTGCCGCCAGATAGCCCAGAGCCACTTTCAGAACCGCCCCGCGGTTTTGTGTCCTTGCCAGCAGATGAGAAAGCGTGCTCACTATTTGCTTTCTCCTCCTTTGACCTTCAGCCACAGGCGCAAAGAACGGTACGGCTCCGTTCCCCCATCCCGATAGAGGTAAAAATCAATGCGCACATTATCCCCTATTTGCGTTGGTATAAAGCCTAATACCCGCTCATTGACCTGCTCAGGCTCCAGGTGCACCGGTTCGATTTGGCCTACGAGATGTGTGCCACAATAGGCTCCCACCCAGTAGTCCGCCGGCACGCCTTCGTGGTTGGCGATGCCCACCGTTACCGTCACAGGAAAGCCCACCATAGCCTCGCGTGGATAGTTCTCAGCCAAGCCCTCTGGACCTAGAATATAGAACTCGGTGAGCCGTTCGCCGGGCTTGGGCGTTACAATAATGGCGGTGGCGGCAACGCCTGCGCCGAGCAAAGCCAGCGCCAGGATGACATAAAGCAGGCGGCTGGCGGCAGTCTGGGCTGCCCACCAATCTCCCAGGTGCACATCTAGTGCAGGGACAAAACGCTCCTTTTCTGGCAGCCGCCGGCGGCGCAACAGTGCTACCACAGAGCAGAGCGAAATCAGCGTAGCCTCAGCGATGACAATGGGCCAGAGGCGGATGCCCCAGGGGAGGGCATCCAGCAGCAAAGCCAGGGGCGGGATGACCGCTACGCTCAATCCAAAGGACAACGCCAGCCGCTCTGGGCCATCCAGGTCGTCGGCGCGCGGGAAGAGCGCTGCCTGCAACGTATAGCCCGGGACGTAGAGCACATAAGCCAGTCCCAGAAGCAGGCGCAGCATGGGCAAGGGCGCAGGCAGCCCTTGCACGCCCAGAGCAATCAGCAGAACTAGAACTGCTCCCAAAAACAGGATTACGGTGAATTCGTTGGCCATGTTTGTTGCGTGATGAGTGATAAGTAAGGAGTGATAGCGTGATAAGTGGGGCATGTTGCGTGTTCCGTTCTTCACTTGTCACTCGTTACTCATCACTCATCACTCATTACTCATCACGTTTTATTCTTCACTTATACCCAAGGAAGTACAAAATCAGCTTCAAATACTCCGTCCACGTCTCGCGCAATTCCTCTTGGCTCTGCCACCAGGCGTCGGGGCGGTACCAACTGGGATTGGCTGGCTGGACGGAGATGGTGATGTCCGTGCCGTGCAAGGCGTCGCGGAAAGACATCTACGCGCGGCGGGTGTGGAATGGGTCGGTGACGATGATCAATGCATGGAAACCACGCTCCTCAGCCAACCGCCGCACCGCCAGGGCTTCTTCATATGTCGTTCTGACGATTTCGGGCGCCATCAGGATATGCTCTTCAGGCACTCCTTGCCAAATCGCTTCCGTACGCATCAATTCCACATAGGGGACACGGATGCCCGGCGTGTTCAGCGGCTGGTTCGTAACGATGAGCCAAGGGGCATAGCCGGCTTGAAAGAGTTTGACCCCATGTGCCACGCGCTGAGGACTTCCCCCAGCCAGGACGACGATGGCATCGGCTGGCTGGAGCGGATCTGCACAGACGAGGAAACGCCCGACGGCGGGGAGCCAGAAGCCACGCAAAGCCAGGAGCAAAGCGCAGGATACCAGCAGGAAGCAAACGGCTAGCACCAGAAAGCGCAAGACCCGCCCCTGCTTGGCGGATGGGCGCAGCCCTGGCTGCTGGTCTCCCTCTACATGGGTGCCTTGCCCTACATCGCGTGCGACAACGGGATAGTCCTCCGTTTTGTACTCCTGGTTCACAGGTGAGCCTCCTGTGCCAAAATCCACTGCACCGCCTCTCGCAGGTCCGCTGCCACATAATGCGGCTGGAAATCGAGATGCCGGAAAGCCTCCCGCGCTTCCACACCGTAGCCGGTCAGGACCAACACCATGCGGCAACCCACTCTCCACCCTGCTTCCAGATCGCTGACCTTGTCGCCGACAACGAAGGAGCGCGTCAAGTCCAGACTATACTCTTTGGCGGCTTGCAGTAACATGCCTGGCTTGGGTTTGCGGCAGTCGCAGCCTTCATCCGGGTGATGGGGGCAATAGTAGATGGCATCCAAATGCGCTCCTTGTGCCGCCAGCCTGCGTGCCAGTTCACGATGGATGGCATTGACCGCGCTCTCGGGGAAATAACCTCGCCCTACGCCGGCTTGGTTGGTCACCAGGATGACCGGCACCCCGGCATGGTTCAGCACGCGAATGGCTTCTGCAGCTCCGGGCAGGAGGCGTAACCGCGCCGGCTCATCCAGGTATTGGGCTTCTTCGTTGATCGTGCCGTCCCGGTCGAGGAACACTGCCCATTTCATGCTCCGAACAACTCCCGCTCAATCACTTCGCAGATGGCATGCCAAACGGTGATGTGGGCTTCTTGAATGCGTGGGGTGTTCTCTGATGGTACGCAGAGGCAGAGATCCACCACCCCCTTGAGTTTCCCGCCGCTGCGTCCGGTGAACCCCACCGTGATGGCGCCCTTTTCCCTGGCGGCGAGGATGCCGTTGAGCACGCTGGGCGAATTGCCGCTGGTGCTGATGCCCACCGCCACATCTTCCTCCTGCACTAATGCCTCCACCTGCCGCGCAAAGACCTGGTCGAAGGAAGAGTCGTTGCTCACCGAGGTCAGGATGGACGTGTTGGTCGTGAGGGCGATGGCGGGCAAGGCAGTGCGCTCCATCAGGAAGCGGTTGACCAGTTCAGCAGCCACGTGTTGCGCGTCGGCAGCGCTGCCGCCATTGCCAAAGAGCACTACTTTGTGGCCGGCACGCAAGGCACGCACCAGCACCGCCGCTATTTGGACTATGGTAGGGAGGCACTGCTCCAGCAGTTGTGCTTGGACCTCCATGCTCTCTTGGATAGCCTGGGAAATCATCCCTTGATTCTTTTCCATTTTTTCTATGCCCTCTGTGTGCTCTGTGGTGAGTTTCGTCACCGCACCTCCCAGGTCTGTAAACCGGCAAAGTCAAAGCCGAAATCCACCACCTGGGCGCCCATGCGCTCCAGTTGCGCCGCCACCATGTGCTTGCGGTCAAATGCGCAATAGAAGAACATATAGCCTCCGCCGCCTGCTCCAGACATCTTGCCGCCCAAAGCGCCGTGCTTGCGCGCAGCCTCGTACAGTTCGTCAATGCTCGGGTCGCTGATCTGCGCTGCCATCTTCTTCTTGTTCATCCAGCCCTCGTGCAACAGGGCGCCAAAGTCGTTCAGCCGTCCCTGCAGCAAGGCGTTCTTCAAATCTATGGCAATGCGCTTTAATTCGTCCATGGCGCGCACGACGTCTTCCTGCCGCTGGACGTACCCCTGCACCTGCGTGTCAATGATGCGAGCCGAAAGGCGCGTCTTGCCGGTGTAACACAACAGCAAATTATAGTGCAGTTCGTTCAGGACGTCAGGCGGCACGCGCAAGGGATTGACGATGGTGGCATCGCGGTAGAACTCGATAAAGTTGAACCCACCAAAGGTTGCGGCGTACTGATCCTGCTTGCCGCCTTTGATGCCCAGGTCCACCCGCTCAATCTGATAAGCCAGGTCTGCGATTTCGTAGTTGGTCAACGGCAGGTGCAGCCAGTGCTTGAACAAGCCAATGAGTGCCACCACCACCGCGGATGACGAACCCAATCCCGAACCCGGCGGGGCATCGGTGTGCAGGAACAAGTCTAAACCCTGTTCGCCGCCCTCGCGGTTCAGGCGGCGGATGACCGCCTTGACCAGATCCAGATTGCCGTCGTAGATGAGCGGCTCATCCAGTTTGTATCGTGCCACCACGTCATAGTCGAGCGAGGTGACGGTGATCTGGCGGTCGCTGCGGAAGCGCAGGGAGCCGTAGGCATATTTGTCAATGGTCGTGCTGAGGACGGCGCCGCCCCGCTCCGAGAGATAAGGCTCGACGTCAGTGCCGCCCCCTGCGAAACTGATGCGCAATGGCGCTTTGCTGCGGATGATCATGAGGGGTTACTCCTTGGGTATTGCGTATTCCGTATTGCGTATTGCGTATTGCGTGTTTCGTAATGGGTGGTGGGTGATGAGTAACGAGTGACGAGTGATGAGTGGGACGGAATACGCAGTACGCAATACCCCAGGTGGCTTTTTGAGAACTTGGTCATTCACAATCCCTTCTCCTGTGTATATCCCCGGAACCGCTCATACCCCTCCGGCGTACCGATGTCCACGAAAAAGCCTTGCACAGGGTAGCCGTAGAGGTGCCAGCCGCTTGCCAGAGCCAAGGGGAAGGTTTCGCGCTCCAGGGAAACCGGCCTGCCGGCAGGGATGAACGCCAGGATGTCCGGTTCCAGCACGTACACCCCGCCGTTGATGTAGCCTGCTCCGGCATGGGATTTCTCGCGGAAGGCGAGGATGCGCCCCTCCTTGTCCAACTCCAGCGTGCCGTAGGCAGTGGCATCCTCCACCCTTACCGTGGCGATGCTCCCCAAGGTGCGCGAATCGCTGCTACGGCGTTGGCGATGGAAGTGAACCAGTGCCGCCAAATCCAATTCCAGGTACGAATCGCCGTTCCACACCAGAAACGTCCCCGTGATAAGGGGGGCTGCATTGCGTATGGCGCCGGCTGTGCCCAGGAGTTCTTTTTCCACGGCATACTCGATGTGCACGCCCCAGCGGCGTCCGTCGCCAAAGTATTCCTGAATCTGCTCCGCACGGTAGCCCACGCAGAGCACAATCTCGGCAAACCCCTGCGCCCTTAACGCCGCAATCTGATACTCCAGGAATGGCTTCCCCTTCACTTCTGCCATGGGCTTGGGGCGATCCGCGACTATGGCTTGCAGCCGGGTGCCCAGCCCGCCAGCAAGGATGAGGGTTTTCATTGCAGCACCTTCTCATAGACAGCGAGCGTCTCGCGGGCTGCTTTCTCCCATGTGAACATTTTTGCCCGTGCCAGCCCCTTGGCGCGCAGTTCCTCCCGTAAGGCGGCATCGCTCAGCACGCGGTGCATGGCGTCAGCCAGAGCCTCCACATCGTACGGGTCCACCGTGATGGCGGCGTCCCCGACCACCTCCGGCAAGGAGGACGTGTTGGAACACACTACCGGCGTGCCACATGCCATCGCCTCCAGCGGCGGCAAGCCAAAGCCCTCGTAAAGGGAGGGGAAGACAAAGAGGTCCGCACCACAGTAAATGGCGGGCAAATCCTCGTCGGGGACATAGCCGGTAAAAATCACGGACGCTGGCTCATTAAGCTGCTGGAGCATCTGTGCCAAGGCGGGATATTTGCGGGGTTTCAGTCCCGTGATCACCAGGGGTATGTATGCCCCTGTATGCTGCAACCGCGCATACGCTCCGAGCAAGCCATGCAAGTTCTTGCGCTTCTCGACTGAACCCAGGAAAAGCATGTATCGTTCCGGCAACCGGTATCGGGCTTTAAGAGCGGCTACCTCAGCTTCCGAAGAGGGCTTGAGTGCTGCGTGAACCCATCGGGGCACGATATGCACCTTGCTCGGGTTGACTTTGAGGTAGTGCAGAATATCTAACCTGGATGCCTCACTGATGGTGATCACCGCATCAGTTTTAGGCAGCACCCGCGGCAACCAGTAGCGGTAAATAAGGGTATCTAGCAACGTGCTGTGTCCAGGACAACTCCAGGCGAAGACATCGTGCAACGTAACCACCGTCCTGGCACCGCCCGCACCAAAGAGAAAGGGCGTCACGCCGGTGGGGTCGTGGACGATGTCCACCTGCAGGCGGCGCGCTTTCCACGGGATGAGGACATTGCCCAGCGTCACCAAACCCGGCAACCTGCTGCAACCAAACAGTGGGACACTCCGCAGGTTGTTCCCTTCCGTCAGCGCACCTGTGCTGCCCGCGGCAAGCAGCAGCACCTCGTGCCCGCCGGGCAGCGCTGCCAGTGCACGTGTTAGTTCCAACGTGTAGCGGCTGATGCCGCTCAAGGGGCGGTCAAGACCGTAGGCAATGAGGGCAATCCTCACTCTTCCCTCTAGCGCTGATAGGGTGTGCGCGGCCGCAGGTGGTACCCGGCGACTGTGCCATTGTCATAGACGCGATGCTCAGTGCGTATGTCGGGAAGCGGCACAGACCTACGCACGCTTACTCCTTGGTCTACGCTGGACAATAGGATATCGCGTGTGTCCTCATTTACCGTCCACTGGTCACGTTCGTTGCCAGACTCGTTCCCAAACTGCTCAGCAGCAGCGTGCGCACTGAGGCGGATGCCATCCAATCCTAGCCACACGCTTCTGTAGCGGAGGTGGGCTTCTATCCAGTTCACCGCGCGATCCTCAGGCCCAGTCCAGTAAACCCAATAGTTGCTCAACCAGGGGTCGTTGGTTGCCTTCAGCAGGGATGCGCCGCTTGCCCACAGGATGAGCAAGCACAATCCAACTGCCAGCAGCCGATTGTGCCAGGCGGAGGCTTTGCGCCAGAGTTGGACGATGGCTCTTGCTAGGATAGGGAAAGCCATCATCATGACCACGGGGAAAAAGCGCTGCTGCAGGTTGCCGCCGATGGCACCCGCCTGGTCTAGCCCAATGCCCAACGCCAACTGGATGCCAAAGCCGCCGTAGAGCAGCCACAAGAGGAACTGCGGCGGGTCTTTCCACGGGCTCTTTCCCTGCAAGAACTGCTTGCCGGCTATAATCCAGAGGATGAAGGAACAAGCCCCGGCAATCCAGCTGGGCAGAATGAGCCCGAGGTATGCAGGCAGGCTGACCCATCCTGATGTAACTGTGGCATAGGGATCGAACTTGGGTTCACTGCCCAGCGCGACGGCTGCTGCTTTGTCCAGAGCCCGTTCGAGGTGGAGCAGGGTGCCGAGCGCCGGGCGGTAGAGATAGAACAGGTCGAGGAACCAGACGACCATCGCTGCAGCAACCACGTACAGCAATCGTGTCACAGTTGACGCAGGCCTGTCGTCGCTCAACCGCCTGCGCGCAACACGCGGCACTACCGCGCCGGCGACCAGGCTCACGACCATGGCAAGGATAAAGGAGGACCCAAAAAAGGCATTGCTAGTGATGAGCGCCAGGGCAGCCGCGTAGAACAGCACCACGTGGATGGCAAAGGATAGAGGATAGCCTAAGGTGTGAAAGCTCCTAGCCAGCAGGAAGACCGCCAGCATCGCCTCCAGCCACGTGATCTTCTCATGGGAGCCGCGGAAGATGACAAAGAGGAAATCGGGCTGTACGAAGAGAAGCAGGGTCGCTAATGCCCCAGCCATCTCGTCGCCGGTGAGCACGCGGTACATGGCAAAAGCCATCAGGCTCAATGCCGCTGCCACAATGGGGTAAACCCAGAATTGCAACGACGGCAGCTCGATGCCGCCGATGACGCTGACAAAGCTCGAGACGGCCGGATACAGAAAGCCGTGGCTGTACCCGCCGCGTGTCGGCACTAGCGTGCCTTCCTTGATCACCGCAGCACTGGCCACGGTCAGGTTGGCGGTATCGGAATCAGCCCAGCGCCCGCTGTAGCGCAGCACAAAGTAGGCAGCGGCCAGGGCGGCGTATAATCCCACAAGCAACACCAGCGCCCATTGGGAACGCCTATTGATGACAGCGCGGATCATCGTTTATCCTCACAAGCGGGCTTGCGCCGCGGAGCGAAAACAGGTGGGATTGCACGGCGCGAGTCATGGATCGAGACGACGATGATGCTCACCAATATGATCAGGCTCGGCACCGCAGTCAAGGTGCACTGCAGTTGCCGGCCTCTTCCCTGTCTCACAGCTTTTTCATCTGCAGACCCAGGATTAGCCCTAGGGCTGCCATAGCAGCCAGGCCCGCGCTCCCTAGCAAGAGTGCCACGGGCCAGGTGAAGCGTATGCCATCGTAGGCTTCCCTGGGGGCAAACAGTTGCGGCATGGGCGCTGGCTCCACTTCCAGTTCCAGGCGCGCCATGGCGCCCAATGCGGTTTCACCGGGCACTGCCTGGCTTTCGTCCGCTTCCACCCAAACCGTCCAGCGGCCTGGTTTTGGCGGCGCCCAATGGTATGCCCACACGTATGCACCTTCCCCAGGCACAGCGACCCGCTCCTCAGCCAGCAGCAATGGCGCGCCGCCCTCATGGGCGGCGTAGAGCCGCACAGGCAGGGAGCGGCAATCGCGCAAGCCGCTATTGTGCAGCACGGCGCGGATCGTTACCCAGTCCAGTTGCTGCGGTGCGGCTGGGTCGCAGACCAGTTCCCCGGGAGGCAGGGTGATGTATGGTTGTGTGAGGGGCTGCACCTGGAAGGCTCCCGCGTAACGGACCAGGTAGGAGCCAGCAGGCAGATTCGCCACTCCCAAGCCATTTTCATCGCCCAGGACGCGAAAGCCTGCGTGCAGGTGGAGCACGAAGCGGAACCCATCCTCAGTCAGGCGGAAATCCTCCATCTGTGCTCCGGCAATCTCCGTCGTTGGGCCCTGGAACTGCGCCATCATGCCCAGGAAATCATCCGCGGCGAAATCCTTGTGGTAATTTGTGAGTTGCTCGCCCAAGGCAAGCCACTCCTCGTGGTCCCGTGGGGGCAATGTCTCGAACAGGCTGTGCGGCACCTGAGCCCGCACGGCTTTGACCCGTTCTGCATCGCCGTAGAGCAAATACCCGTGGCTCCACTGCAGCGATTTGAGCGGAGTTTCCATAGCAGCCTCTTTGTGTACAACTTCTTGCTCTGGTTCTCCCTCGGCAGGCGTTTCTGGTTGTGGGTGCACGGTGAATGTCCACTGATCCAGATAGCCATCGCCATCCAGGTCTGCGTACCCAACGAGATGTACATCATCCGGGTTGAAGAACCCTACCGTTGCACCGCGTAGGTGCAATCTACGATCTATGGGGCCGAAATAGAGCGCGAGTTGCCGATTGAACCACGGCGCATACTCCTGGCGCAGTCCCAGTCGGACATTTACCAGGTCAGAGAGGTCAGGTTCATCTGTGAGCCCGGTTACATACAAATCGCGCCAACTGCGAATGAACCCTTCGTAGATGCCCTCAGACGAGTAATAGCGGAAGCCCTCTGCTTCGACCAACACCGCAGTATCCCATAATTGCTCCGTTACCCATCTCGCATACCTCTCATATTGGATTGTGCACACAGAGAAATCAGCAAACGACACGACATCGTTCTGGGTATGCCTACCAACCAGGCAGAGCGAGTAGTCCCAGCCGTTGTCGTTGTCTTGGTCCCAGGAATAGCGCATCATTTGGATAGGCTCCTGAAAGCGGCCCTCTAGGAATACGACGTCATGGGCATCGGCATACTCGGAGCGGATAACCAGTTCTGGCCAGCCATCGCGATCGCCAGCGAGATCATAGTAGGCAAAAGGATTCTCAAAGTTGGGATAGTTCAGGGTATTTTTCTGGATCCGCCTCGCTGAATAGATGTTCCATCCGGACTCATGCGGGTAGTACCAGAAAGGTCCCGCGACCCGCTTCAGATGGCTGCTTTCCCAGTCCATCAGTAAGAGAGGCAGAGGGATATTGTAGTACTGGTCTTCTCGTACGAGTTGCTTGATGTCACCAAGCAGGGGCCAAAATACATAATGCTCCAGGCGCGGGCGTGGAACGCCATGGCGATTGACATGCACCAATGCCCGAGCAGTCGTCCACCACTCTGGTGGCCCTAGCAGTACTCGGCGCAGTTCATAATCCAGCACACCATCCATATTGGCGTCCACAATCTCTACCTCAAAATCAGGTTGTCCATCGTTCAAAATTAGGCTGGCATAGTAACTCTGGATGTCGAATACGGTGACATCAGCATCTACCGTAACCGTTACTTTGGCGCTGGATGACCCATCGGCATGCCACCATGCGGGTGCGCTGGTTACCTTCAGCGTCCAGAACCGTGACTCTGTGACGCGAACGAGGGAGCCCGTGAGTTGATAGGAAACTTGGCTGTCGCCGTTGCGGTCATCGTATAAGTAGGCTTGCTTTTGACCAGCCTGTGCTGCGAACACGAGAATCAAGTTCGCGCTTCCATCGTTGCCCACATCAAATAGCCAGGTGTCATTGTCGAAATCCGTTGCCTGTTCCCAATCATTGCTCCAAGCCATGTCCCTGGCACCGTCATATACTTCTACTCGGTCATTCTCTGTGGCAAAGCTGCACAGAATGGTCGTGCGGTCAGGGGAGCCATCGCCGTTCAGGTCCGCTTGGGTTACTGAGTAGATGGTCACGCCCTCGGGTGTAACCGAACCAGCACATGTCTTGCCCGCTGCGGGACTGCACAGAATGAAGATCGCCAGGCTAGCAGCCAAGCAGAAAAGCCCTCGTCGCTTCATAGCGTCCTATCCAACCTTCTCCGCAGCTACCAATACCTCATAGCCAAACAGCACCAGGGACCAGTTTGGGGCGTGTCGGTCAATCCAGCGCCAGCGCAGGCTTCTGTGAATGAACCACTCCAAGCCAATGGTTGGGGCAAAGCCGCTGTATCCGAAGGGACGTAGCCCATAGCGCCGCATCAGGCTTGCCAGCCCCCATATCGTGTAACTGCGCTCGGGGTACGCATGGTAGTGAGTGCCCGTGCGTAGTTTGTGGTAGGTGAGCGGTAAATTCAATAGGTTGGGTACAGCAATAATCACATGGCCACCACGCCTGCACACTCGCGCATGTTCGGAGACCATACGCCCAGTTTCCTGCTTTGAGAAATGTTCTATCACCCCTGAGGATAGAACGACATCAAATGTGCCCTCATCAAAGGGCAGATTGAAACCATCTGCGCGGATGCGTGAGATAGTGGCGCCTACGATATGAGCCAATTGCCCAGCGTAATCTAAAGCGACCGGATCAATGTCGCTTGCCACACCGCGGCAACCGAACTCGAGTACCGCTCGCGCTACCAAAGAGGCAGGTCCACAGCCTATCTCGAGCAAGCGGCTACGAGGGATGAGAAACTGGCGAAATGCCTTCCAAACCATCAGGGTAAAGTGCGCTGTCCACCTCTCCTTCGGATCCACATCGTATAAAAAATTCCAATCAACAGTTGGAATGGGCATTCGCATCCTCCCCTAGCGACGGCATTAATTCCCAGTATATCCTCTCCATTTGTTGTGCAATGCGACGCCAGTCGAATTGCTGCACAAACCTCAGAGCATTTCGCCCCATTTCCACGCGCAGTTCCATGCTACTGATGAGGACTTTCAGGCGATCTGCCAGAGCCACAGGATCACCTGGTGGCACCAGGAATCCCGTGATGCCATCGAGGACAATTTCTGGGATGCCACCCACATGGCTGCCAATGACCGGTATTCCAGTGGCCATTGCCTCAAGGTTCGAAATGGGAAATGCATCCTCGCAGACTGAAGGGCACACGGCGATATCAGCCGCCTGGAATACCAGGGGCATCTTTGCCTGTGCCACTGCGCCAAGAAAGGCCGCTTGGATGGACTGTGCCTCCTGCATCACCATCTGCTCATAGGGTGTCAGTGTTTGCTGCTCAAACGTCCTGTGCGATTGCACATTGCCCCACAACTTGGCGGAGCCTGCGACGACGAGACGAAGTCCACAGTAGCCGTTCAGCATCTTCAGGGCGCGCACCAAGTGAATGAGGCCCTTGTCTTCGTGCACCGCTCCAGCATATAAAATCACCGTCTCCTCGCTGGGCAGCCCTAGCGCCGCGCGTGCGAAACCCTTATCACCCAGGGTAAACCTCTGCAGGTCCACCCCGTTGTAAACGACATGCACACGCTCCTGCGGATAGAGGACGCGCTGCAGGAATTGCTCCCTGATGAACTTGCTACAGCAGATAACGGCATCCGCCAGTTGGGCTGCACGCACATACGCTTGCGTGGCCTCGGTAATCGCCATTTCGTGATGCAGCACGCGCACGCGCGCCTGACCGAGACGGAGGAGGTATGGATTAGAGTATACATGGTGGACACCTGCAACGCCCATCAGCGCAAGCCTTATAGCCACAGGGGCATAGTAGCGAAAGTCGTACTGTGGCAAATAGCACCAATGCCACGGCCGCACGGGTATCAGACGCAAGCCCTCTGGCGTAACAAAGCTCCGTGCTGGAGTACCTGGTCGTGCTAATCCCCAAAGTTCGACATCCCAACCGCGCATTGCCTGTTGTCTGGCAAAGTTGTATGCTGTGCCAACCAATCCGCTCATGCTATCGGTGTTCAAATCCGCTGGCATCAAGCCAGCACCTGGCAGGATGTGTCGCACAATCATTATGGGGCAAGCCTCCTACGCGATTCACGCCATATCAGCAGTACCTGCCGCATCAGCCACCAATCGCGAGGGCCAACTGACTGCGTGACAACCAGTGCCACTGCGTAAACCAGCAAAGCCGCTACCAGTGCATAGAGGGGATTCACTGCGCGAAGGCAATACATGCCCCCAAATAGCACCATACCCGAAGCGAATGCACCTTTTAGTGAGTGCTTCGGTAGGGCCCATCCGTTTCTGTACAAAGCCCACAGCATAGTTAAGAATCCAAATAAGTCTCGCGAGACAATAGCCAGCGCGGCGCCGGCAATGCCAAATTTGGGGATAAGACCTAGACATAATACCACAGTAAGCACCAGGTCGCCGGTAACGACAGCAGCCACAATATCCTGACGTCCAAAAGCCCCCAGGATATTGGAAGCTATTGTGTTTACATAGATTAAAACTAAACCAATGGCAAGCAGCCGTAAAGGCAGTACAGAGCTCGCATAACTAGTCCCAAAGAGAGCCAAAACCAGAACTTCTGCAAGTCCGCTGAGGATTGCAGCGATGGGAAAGGCGGTTAATAAAGTCCATTTTAATGAGAATGATGCAATAGCCCTGGCTAACTCCAGATCCTCAACTGCAAGTTTAGATAGCCGCGGAAACAGTGAGGAAGAGAACGCCTGAGGGAGTATGGACAATGGCCACACGAGGTTCATTGCCGCTCCGTACCACCCTACTTCGTTTGCGGGACGGTAAAGTGAAAGGAAAAACGAATCCAGCCTAGTGATCACTCCGACCACTATAGAGGTAATGCCAAAGGGCACTGCCATGCGGAGGAGAGCAAAGCCAGCATTCCAGGATGGGTTGCCCTCAAAGCGCACGAACCTGTCAGCAAGGAAGAGCGCAGTCCCTAAGGCAATAAGGTTCGCTAGCATCAATGCGATGGCGACGGCCCCCGCCTTGTGCCAGCGAAGGAGGACGGCCATAATGAGAATAGCGGCTGCCCCTCGTTCCACTAGCCTGCTCAGCGTGTCAAACTCCATGCGCTCAAAGGCACGAAAGACCGCGCGCACAAAATCAGCTAAGGATGTCATCTCAGTGACCAATCCAGCGAGCAACGCTACCTCGCGCTGCTCAGTCGTAAATCCGAGGATAAAAGTAGCCCCTATCATGAGGAGATACACACTCAAGGAGAGCACAAACCTGATCAGGCTGGCATCGCGGAACAGTTTCGATGCCTCTGTTGGGCGGCGAGCTATCTCCCGTATAAGCAAACCCTCTAAACCCACGCTCGTGAAAGAGACGAACACCGTGGCAAAGGCAAAAGCCGATACATATCGTCCGTACTCGGTGGCCCCCAGCACTCGCGTAATCGCAATGCCAAGCACCAGGGTGATAGCCTGGCCCAGCACCTGGCCAACCAGGAGAATAACACTATTGCGTGCAACCAACATGCCTGTAATGAAGTTAACTGTTCTCATAAGATTATGGAGTATCCGTTGCCCATGCTGCTTACTTGGCCACGTTCGCCATTCAAGGTTTGCAGTGCCATTATGACGGCGCAAGTATGCCTAACCCGCACGGTGTCCATCCACTGACAGTGAGGAGACTTTTCGGTATACCTCGTGAACCCTGTTGACAAGGAGGTCCCAATCCGCATTCATACGCACATATGAAATAGCATTACGACCTAGCTGTCGCCGCTGGTTCGGATTGAACAGCAGGGTTACAATCTTATTTGCCAACTCTTCATTAGAATCCATCGTGAACAGCAGGCCTGTCTCGCCCTCTTTGATGTGGTCAGTAATACCCCCAATTCTAGAGGCTACTACTGCTGTTCCACAAGCCATTGCTTGGAGCAAGACACGAGGGGTGCCTCCGCTGCGCCCTGCAAAGACAAAAACATCAGCAGCGGAATAGTACAGGGGTAAATGTTCCAAGTCTATCCAACCATGCCAGGTTGTGCGCACCGTAATGCCTAGGTCTCTCGCTAAGCATCGCAAGTGCTTATTCTCAGGTCCATCTCCTACCAAGTGTAATTGAGAAGCGGGGACGTCCTTCAGCACCTGGGCGGCCGCTTTGAGAACGGTATCTACTCCATTCTCTCTGGACTGGCGCGTCACACATAGTATGACCAAAGCATCTTCGGCTATCCCCAGTGTTCGCCGCGCATCGGGCTTTGGCCGAAAAAGCGTCGTGTCTACTCCGAGCGGAATCAACGTGATCCGCCCGAGCGGCACTCCAGTGCGATGCCACCATTCTTTCATCCATTCGCTGGTGGCAATCAATTGCGCACAGCGACGGGCTGCAACACGTGCCGCTAGTTTATAGGTTTGAGTAGTGATAGGATCATACGGGTTGCCATAAGCGATGCGCTCATAGATGTTTCCTGGTTCAGTAAACACCACTGGCGTGCCACGCTGTAAGCTGCCGATGATAGCCGCTGAATGGTACTCTGGGGTATGAATCACATCGAATGCACCCAGCTGTTGTAGTGTACGGTAGGCACGCAAAATGATCAGTGAATGTCCAAGGATGTTCTGATATGCGAGGACCGGAAGCGAGAAACGGTGCACATGTACTTGGCGGTCAGGAAAATTCTCAAAAGTGTATGGCGCAACAATATGGACCTCATCTCCGAAGCGCGTCAAACGCTTGGCCATATCCCACACCAGATCGCTGAGCCCTGTACGCCCTGGTTTGGTGGGATCTAAGATGAAATCAACGAATGCAATCTTCATTTGATGCTTTGACTGATCCGTTCAGGAATTCGATGTCCACAGTCTAGAATAGCTTGTAGTGTATAAAAAAGGTAGAGTATAGAAATACCCATAACCCGCCCAGAACTAGCATACCCACAGCGATCAGGATAAGCAAAAGGGCGGAGTTTCTACCAAAAGGCAAAGATGGCAAGTCGTTCTGAAAGCCTATGAGCGCCAGAGCACCGATCAGGAACTGCCTCCCAAGGCTGGAATTCAGCATATACTGGTTGCGTCCCAGGAACAGCAACGGTGCGGATACCATGGCATTGTACCATGCCAGTTCCTTGTCTAATCGCTTCAGCCGGTACGTCCCTATCGCAACTGCCAGGAGGAGCAGGACGTTCAGCATCTGGTTCAATACATCGTATGCTGCTGCCACCCAGGGATTGGCTGAGGAATGAGTGCCGGTGCGCAGGGTCAGGTACATCCACCAAAAGCCCGTCTTCCACGAGAAGGAATTCTCCAACGGGTTCTCTGGCGATTCCTTGAGGCACCACAGGCAATCTCCCCAGCGCAATCCGTACACCAAGCAGAAAAGGGCAAAGGGCAGCAGCGCTACCGCTGCAAAAGCCATCGCCCGCCGCCAGCCATTGCGGCGCCATAGCAATACCGCCATCGCCAATACCGGCAGCGCCGCCAGTTCTTTGGAAAGCATAGCCAGGGCAAAACAGACGGTGTACGCCCATGGCCGATCCTGCAGGTAATAGTAAAACCCCGCCAAGAGGAAAAGCATTAGCAATGGCTCATTCAGCCCCACGTGCGCCGCGAAGAGCAGCCAAGGCAACAGGCTGTACAACACCGTGAGGGAGAATGGCTGGCGCGCATACCGGGCAGCAATCTTGTAAAAGTACACCGCTGAGAGCGACGCCGCGCCGATGCCAATGATGAGGAATGACCAATGCTTCTCCCAGGGGAACACGATATTGGCTAGGACGGGCAGCAGGATACGCTTGTGCCAGCTGAGCAGCGTGATCGGCTGCGGGGGCCATAGGTTCTGCGAAATGCGATAATACATATTGCCATCGTGCAGGCTGAGTTCTGAAAAGTACGGCAGCGGCATCCAAATCATAGCAAAGGCTTGCACTGCGACGTGGACAGCCAGGTTAAGCCCGAGGATGAGCAGTTCCTCCTTGCCCCAGAAGCTAGAAAGGTAGGAAAGCCGGTTTGCATGACGAGTTGTGAATTTCGAAAAACTGCTCACTTTACGTGTGTCTGTTGTTCTAAAAATTCGGCAAAGCCAAGCAGTTCCCTACGCACTTGACCAAACACCGTTTGTATTTCTTCAACGAGCGGTTGCATTTTGGCTGGATCGAGTTTGAATGTGTAGACGTTACGCACGATATGACGAAAGCCTCGATATGCGTCAAGAAGCTCCCGCGTTCCTTCGGAAATCACGGCTGGCCGTACTGTTGGGATCTCATCCGCCATTTGTTGCAAGAGCAACTGGTGCCAGTTCACGCCTTGCGGCATGCGGTGGTCTATGACAGCGGCAATGGACTCGAAGAGACTCTCCACCCCTGCATAGAAGCCGTGCAGGTTTAATGCCACGCTGTCCAAATAGAAATCATCACCTGACTGCTGCGCGCGGTGCCATGCTTCCAGTATACGATTGACCAAGCGCTCTAAATCAGCCAATTCGTCGCGAATTCTTTCTGGAAGCCTTAAAAAACTTTTACTCACAAGTCAATTCCCTCGCGCTCAATCGCCTTGCGCACTGCCGGCCAGCAATTCTCGGGGTCCACCAAATCTACCTCGAAATCCGAACTGAGGCCAGTGGCCGCAGCCACTGCGCGGTAGAAGCGATGGGCGGGAATGCCCCAGACTGCCAGATCTATATCTGACCATGTATTGAACCAATCATGGTGAGCCAGTGAGCCAAAAGCCACTACTCGTGTTGCTCCAAACTCCTCACGCAGTAGGCGTGCTATTGTACGGGCTATCTCCCAGGCGCGCTCCCAACGTTCCATAGTGTGTTGTGGATCTGGTTCCTTGCCTGGTCGGTATGTATGCAACTCCTCTGCCGTCAGGTCCAGGGCTGTGCGAGCCATGTTCCTCCTTCCCTGCTCTCATAATCTATGATATATTCTAACCCATAATTTTCATCCAGAAAAACGGTCTTGTTTTTATTCCGCATACAAAAGACTCACTTGTAAATGCAAGGCTTGCTCTTGTTCCTAATTCCTTACCTGTGTGTAAACCTCACAGGTTTGCTCTGCTTGCCGTTGCAGCGAGAATCGCTCTGCTTGCCGCAGCGCTGCCTGAGACGCTGCCGCACGTCGCTGCGGATCGCTCAGCAGGGCGACCATTGCCTGCGCCATGGCTTCCACATCCAGTGGCCCCACGAGGACGCCGCCATCTCCCACCACTTCGGGCAAGGAGGTGCAGTTCGCCGCAACCACCGGCGTGCCGCAACTTAGCGCTTCCAATGCCGGCAAGCCAAAGCCCTCGTAGAGCGAAGGCAGCACAAAAACGTCCGCGGCATTGTACAAAAGCGGCAGGTCCTCGTCCGGCACGTGATCCAGGAAGAGCGCTTTCCCTTCTAGTCCCAGTTCAGCCACCTGTTTCTGCAACTTTTGCCGCTGGGCAGGGAAATAGGCTGCGCCGGCTTTGATCAGCCTGGCGGATGGCACTTGCTGCTGGACAATGTGGAAAGCCTGGATCAACGTCCCGATATTCTTGCGTGGGTCCTCCGAGCCTACGTACAGGATGTAATGCTGGCTCTCGTCCAAGCCATATTTCTGACGAAAGCCCCTTGGAACTGCCAGGGGCTTGAACTGCTCTCTGTCCACGGCGCGATAGACCACATGGATGCGCTCCGGCGGATAGCGCGCTGCCTCGACAAGACAGCGCTTGGTGTAATGGGAGATGGCGACGAGGCGGTCTGCCCGGCGCAGGGCGTGCAGTGCCAGGCGGTCGAAAAGCCGGTCGAAGGGTGTACGGTAGGTGCTCAAGGCCGGGTTGTCCCGCACCCAATGCGGGATGAGGTCGTGCACAGTCACCACGGTGCGCGGCAGGCGCTGGAAAAGCAACAGCGTCGCCAGCGTCTGACTGGCAAGGTGGCAGAGGGAGGCATCATCGAGGCGCACCGCCAGCGGATAGGAGGCGAAGAATGCTTTCGCGTCCCGTCCCATCGCTTGCCCCAATCGCACTACCCACTCTGGCGGCGGTTGCGGAAGGACCAGCGCCACATCCACCCCTTTGGCTTGCAAGCCCTGGTAGAGGCTCTCGGCGTAGCGCCGTAGGCCGGTCATTTGCTTATCGGGTTTGGTCACCAGCGAAACTTTCATACGGGATGAGTGATGAGTGATGAGTGATGAGTGACGAGTGACGAGTGATGAGTGACGAGTGATGAGTGACGAGTGATCTGTATCCCAGTGTCTTGCGTCTTGGCTGCTACCATTCGTGCCTGCGCAGGAGCAAATCCACTAGCGGCATTGCCCAGGCGATGAAATCCACAAACAGGTACAGTGGGGTGAGCGCATACTGCTTCCGGGCAATGGCGATCCCCTGGTACCAGTGGGCAAAGCGGGCATAGCGCATCTTTGCCAGGAAGGCGTGGGCAAGCAGCACTGCCCAGAGGGCGAGGAGCACTGGCCCGGTGACAAGGGCGAGGAACGGCAGCAGGAGCATTGCCCAACCGGCCAGGGATGTGCGCAGAGCCATCCATACCTCCTGGTACGCGCCAAGCCTTGGCCCATGCAACAATAGATTGCGCAGCCAGCGCGACTGCCGCCGCCACAATGAGTGCCAGGTATCTGGATAGCGCGTCGCGATCACGCTGTCGCGCACCCAGCGGATGGCGTATCCGGCGCGCAGCAGGCGTTTTGCCAGGTAATAGTCTGTGCCGGTGGACACTGGCGCCGTGAATCCGCCCGCGGCTTGCAGTGCCTCGCGGCGCACGGCGCAGTTGCGTCCCAGTAAGCCTGCGATGTAGTCGGGCGTGTGCGCCTGCACGTAGAGATCAGCGCACCACTGGTGGAGGACGAACGGCCGCGACTGTTGCTCGGGGAGTGGCTGCGAGGCTCCGCTGGCGGCTACTTCCCTTCCGTCCAGCAGCGGCTGCAGCGTGCGCTCGAAAGACTCCTCGTCCAGCAAGCAATCGGCGTCGCTCAGGAAAAGTACCTCGCCGCGTGCGTACTCCAGGCAGCGCTGCAGTGCCCGTTGTTTTCCCTCGCCCGCCCGCTGCTCCAGCACAATGACCTGCTCCCCAGCGTATGGACAGGCGAGGTCATAGGTGCCATCCTCGCCCCCGGCGCACAGGACCAGCTCTTTGTCCGGATAGCGCAGTCCCAGGAAAGATTGGATATGCCTCTGTATCATCGCTGCTTCGTTCCATGCTGCCACCAAGACGCTCACTTTGGGCAAGGGGCAAGGGCGCTGGGGGCTGGGGAGCAAGGGGGCAGGGGAGGCGGGGTGCATGGCTTGTAGGCGCAAAGCCAGTGCGCGGTCCTGCCGCCATTGCCGCCAGTTCCAGAGGATTGCTGCCCCCAAGCCCACGACCAACAAGTGGGTGGCATATTCGTTCAAATGATTCCACAGTGTGCGCAGTATATTCATGCTCGGTCAACTATTCCGGTGGGACTGTCCAGCAAGAGCCAACAGGGTTCGCCGGAGATCGGCGCGGCCATTCACAAGGGAGATAAAACTAGCCAAGGAAGTATTGCCGCGGATCACCTCTCGCGTCAGGCAGAAGAGATCGCTGGCTTTCCCGTTTCCCCATAGCCCTCCTGCGATATAGGCGCTGGTATACCCGGCTGCCTTCACGGCGGTCCGCTCTCGTTCCCCTGCTCGCCCGTAGGGATAGGCAAAGGGGATGCTATCCCTTCCGGTCAGCCGCTGCAGGTAGGCCAAAGACTCTTGCAGTTCATACAGCAGATCTTTCTCAGTAAGGGCAGGGAGTGAGGCATGGGTAACGGTGTGGCTGCCCAGCGCAAAGCCCATTTCCACTGCGGCAGCAAGCTGCTCTGCGCTCATCAACGGCCTGCGCGGGTGTGTGCTGCTCCAGTCGCTAACCTGCCCGATCTTTCCCGTGGGCACAAAGACGGTAGCCGGAAGGCCGAAGCGACGCAACACCGGGAGTGCGGTGTGGAAGAAATCGCACAATGCGTCATCAAAGGTCAGCACTACTGTCTTCCGCAAGTCCAGGCCCTGACCGATTGCCTTCCTGAGTTCTTCGGTGGAGATCACACGGAAGTCGTTCTTGACCAACCATTCTACCTGTTGGGTGAACAAATCAGGCGGAACGGCCAGCGGATCAGAGGGGTCATCTGCAATGCTATGGTAGAGCAAGGTTCGTGCCCGGGTACCGCGCCACCAACCCCACATTGTGGTCAACTTCTGGACGATCCAGGTCATCTAGTGCCCTGAGGTATCATGATGTCTTGGCTATCGCCACGCTTGCGAAAGCCCTATCACTCGAAAGCCAGTCGCTGGCTTCACCTTTCAACTTGTGGGGACTTTTACCAAGACGGTTGTGCTTATCCAATGGGTAACTGGCGGATACGTACTACAACATCTTCTATCGTCACGGCACAGCCCTGCCGAAGGGATTGTTCAATGCGAGGTAGCACCTTTAATAACTACGGGTAACCATCTCTGGGTCAAATGTGGATAGCCGTAGGGTGATCAGACTGGGACGGTCGTAGCCACCCAGAGCTAGCAATGCCGAAAAATCTAAATCCTGAGTAACCATCACTCGGTCTTGACGGCGCGCCAATTCTAAGATTTCTTCATCAGTGGCATTCACCGGCAGAATGTCCGAGACCCGCACGATCTCCCAGCCGTACTGTTGCAAAGCAGCCACTGTCTTTGGTGAAATGTTCATATTGGCTAGAAAGCGGATATTTGCCTTCATGTCTTGTTACGCCACTGGCTCCATATGTAGTTGATCTGATGCGAGCCAAGCAGCATACTTAATGGCCTGGTATATATCCTCTGCTTCTAATTCCGGATATGCTTCGAGAACTTCTTGAACGGTGTGCCCAGCTGCCAACATCTTGAGGATAACACTCACAGTGATTCGCGTGCCGCGAATCGTTGGTTGACCCAGGCACACGTCGGGATTCACTGTTATGCGGTCAAGTTTCTCCATACTCGTCTCCTTCTTCACAACTTGCAATCCGGATTTCAGATGAATACAGAATCAGTTCAATGTAGGGCATGGACAGAAAACGTAGTACTTTTTACAATCTTACCCTACAACCCCTTTGTAGACAAACTCGCGGAGTTTAGCACAACTATCCCAGGGTTGAGCCACGCAGATAGACGGGATAAGCATGTCTACGAGGTCACCCGAGGTGCAAACGGGGGACTTATTTCCACAGCAGTTCCGGTCTGCATACTTCTGCCCAGGATGCTCCTTTCTGCCAGCGGTAGAGTACCTCCCCCTCGTGCTGTAGTTCGATGCCCGTTTCGTCCTCTTGATAATGCACTCGCTGGTTGCCCAGGAGGCAGTCGGTTTCGTAATTCGTCATCCGTGTTCCGTGTTCCGTATTCCGTATTCCGTACTCTGTTTTTTTCACCCCTTGCTCCCTTGCATCCCTGCACCCCTGCTCTTCCGCTCCCTTGCTCCTCAGCTCCGTCAGGTAGCGGAACGCCTTGTCATTCCAGCCGCATACCGGGAGGAGGTCGCGGAATTCGGGCAAATGCCCAGGCTGGCGCTGTGTTATTTGAGCGGCGAAACCCCAGGCGGTGCGGAAGGCTCCGCTGGGCTCCTGTCCTTGCAGCAACCAGGTCAGCGTGGGCTCTGGGTCGGCTTCGAAGCCGTAGGCTTTGAGCAGGGACATCGCCCGCAAGATGTCACCCACAGCGGCAATCCACTGCGGATAGCGGTTGACCCGCCCGCCAGGGTAGACCACTTGGGGGAAGCTGCCATCCTCGTAACGCCAGCGCAGGATGAAGGACATTGCTCGCCAGGCGGCATCCAGATAGCGCTCTTCCCTCGTCCATTTGTATCCTGCGACCAGCCCTGGCACGCAGCGCGCAATATAATAAGGAAAGAATTTGGACACCATCCGCCCGTTCTGGCTGTACTGGCAGATCGCTCCGTCCAGCGCGCCCCCGCGCACTTGGTGAGTCAGGATCGCTTCCAATGTGGGCAGAGCGTACCTGGTAACGAGCGTCTCCTCGCCAGTCAGTGCTGCCCATTGGAGCAGTGCCTCGACCAGCGTCGCTGCCTTATTCGGGACAAAGGAGGGGATGCACGGATGGTCGCGGAAGGATTGTGCTTCCGCATCCCATAGCACATCCAGGAAATAGCCCCGCAGGTTTCGCTCCGCGGCTGCCAGGTAGGTCTTCCAGGAGGGATCGCCCTCTTCCCGCAATGCCTCTGCCAGGTGCAGGAGGGCAAGGTCGCAGGCCGCTTCGTGGGGTGTCCCGCCGCTATAGGGATTGAGTTCAAAGCACGAGTTGCAGAAACTGCCACTGGGCAGTTGCCCTTGAACCAAGTCATCTCCCGCTCGGCGGGCTTTGGCTAGCCAGCCTCTCTCACCGGTGCTGCGGTACAGGTTCAAGTATCCAATGAGGATGCCCTCGTAGCGCCAGTCCAATCCCGCACCGGTGAATTGCAGACAGTTTTGCCACCAGTGTGCCACTGGGCCGCTGTATCCCTCAGGGCAGCGCATGGTCTCCAACCAGGCATCAAGCCGGGAGAGCACCTGCACAAGGTCTCGCTTGTCTACCTGTCCGCTGTGCGCCCCTTGGGTATTGCCCTTCATTTTCCTTACTATTTGACAAAAGTAAGAATATATGGTATTATGCTGATAAAATATCGTTTGGTAAGAAATAGAGGTGGATATGCATCAGATTGCTACGGTAACGGCAAAAGGACAGATTACTATTCCCAAAGCGATTCGACAGATTTTGGGCATTGAAGAACAAGATCGGTTGCTATTTCTGATCGAAGGTGACCGCCTTCTTTTGGTTCCTTTGCGCCGTCGCCCCCTGAGCCAGCTCTACCGTGCCCTTCCGGCTACACGACCCTACCCCGGCCAGCAGGCTATTCGTGAAGAGGTGCGCTCCGAACTAGGAGAACGAATTGCTGGGGGCGAGGAATGAACCCAGCCTACGTGGATGCCGATGTCATCCTGCGCTTTCTCTGTGGTGATCCCCCGGATATGGCAGCCCAAGCGCGTGAGCTGTTTGAAGCGGTTGAAAGGGGAGAGATCGTGCTTTGGATTGACGAGATCGTGCTCGCTGAAGTGGTGTGGGTCCTCCATTCATTCTATCACTATGCTCCTGAAAGAATCTCCCGTGTCATGCAAGAACTGCTCAGCCACGAGGGGCTGCAAGCGGAAGACAAGCCCGGGTTGCTGGCGGCTCTCACTCTCTTCGCCGATAGAAACATTGATTTTGCCGATGCTTTGGTAGCCGTTCACATGGGCCGGCGCGGGGTACGGGAGATTTTCAGTTTCGACCGCCATTTTGATCATTTGCCTGGTATGATCAGACGTTGTCCGGGGAAGCAAGAGCAGACACCGGCTTGAGCGGTGATCACAGGATGCCCACCCGCCGCTGTGCCCATGCCAGGCTGACAGGAACCAGGAATGCTTGCCATCCTTGCACAACATACGTAGCCCGCATCCGAAACAGGCAACGGTCAGCCAGGTCGCCGCGGCCCAGCTGTTCCATCCATCGCGAAGCATAGCCCCACAGAATGCTTTGTGGGCCGTGAAAACCGTGCCATCCCCGTATGGTAAAACCGCCCTCTTGCAGCCACCCTATCGTCCGCCGCAATCCCACGGGCCGCTGGCCCGGTCGGTTGCCATTTCGTTGCCACTCTGGCAGAAAGCGCGCTAGCCAGCCGGATGCGATGACGTAGAGATGCCCCTCTGCGTGCAGCATGCGCGCGATTTGTTTCAAGACCTGTTCCCTATTGTTCCATTCGGGTTCAGCCCAAATTGCACAATGGGCATGGGAGGGGTGCGGGGGTGAAAGGGAAAATGTGGCAGGGTCTACTTCTTCCCCCAGCCATCTCTGCAGGTCAGCAGCCTCTTGACTCCACTCCCCTATCGCAGCAAGGGCTGTCTCACAATCCTGCAGGCGCTTGAGCAGTTCCCGGGCATAGAAAGGGCTGCTGGCAAAGACCGCCACGGGCCCTCCCATGCGGTGTGCCTCTACCGCGCACAAGTCAAAGGCATGTTGATATTCTAAACTAGGTTGCATAGATCCTTGAGTACAGCGAAGACGACGGAAAATGGGAAAACGGAATACGCAATACGTAACACGCAACACGATGTGCGCTACTTGTCACTCATCACTCCTTACTTAACCTGATGCCAGCACCTCCTCATACACCCGCACCAACTGCGGGATGATCACTGGCCAGGCGTACTTCTCCTCCACTTTGGCGCGGCCTCGAGCCCCCATTTCCTGCCGTCGTTGTGGATGATCCAGCAGCATGCTGATTTTCTCTGCCAGGTCATGCACGTTCCCTGGCTGGACTAATAGCCCGTCTTGGCCATCGCTCACCACTGAACGCACGCCGGGCAGATTGCTGGCAATGACCGGTTTGCTGCAGGCCATAGCCTCCAAAAGCACCAATCCAAAAGCCTCCCCCATAGTTGTAGAGGGCAACACGAGTAGGTCGCATAGCGCGTAATGCGCAGGCAATGCTGCATCTGATACCCGACCGCAGAAAATCACCCGCTCGCCTAATCCCAGCAGGGAAGCATGTCGCTGATAGGCTGTCCGCAGGTTTCCATCGCCAACGATCAGCAAGCGGGCACGCCGATCGCGCACATGGGCTAGGGACTGCAACAGCACGGCCATCCCTTTGAAAAAGTGCGCTCGATCCAACGCGCCCACGAACAGGATCACCCGTTCGTTTCCCCCTAGTCCGTATTGAGCGCGCAGTGCCTCGGCGTCTATCGTGGGATGGAAACGCTCTGTATCTACCCCATTGGGTAGTTCGCCCACTGCCTCTGGCTTTGTGCGCAACAGCCCTTGCAGCCGTGAAGCGCGGGCGTAATCCCAGGAGGTAGCCAGGACTTTGGCTGCCCGCTTCAGAATACGGTTGCCCAGCAGGTTATCGTGCAGCCTTTCGGCAAAGCGCAGCAAGCCGGGAAAGAGCACGTCCTGGTGGTAGGTCAGAACGTATGGCTGGCCACGGCGCACTGCTTGGTAAAAGATCAACTCTGCCCCAAAGTAAAAGGGGTAATGCAGGTGAATGAGATCGAATCCCTCAAGGTGCAGCAGTCCGGGTAAAAACGGGGCGTTGCCCAAGCGGAACCATGGCCGCAGACGCTGCACCGTGATCTCTGGCGGATAGACAGGCTGGCAAGGTGGATAATCGGCGGTGAATACCGTAACCTTGTGGCCCAGTTGCGCTAAGCCAAGGGCATTGTAGTAGCAGACCATGCCGGTGCCGGAGTAATGTGGGGGAAAAGTAGCAGTGACGTGGGCAATGCGCATAGCCTACCACCAGATCAGGGCTAAGGCAAGCTTGTACAAGATGAAAAACAAAGGGTCTAAGACCAAGCCTGCTATGCGCCCCAGCGAGCCAGTATCTAACTGCTCATAAGCCAGACGGTATCCACAGTGCTGGAGGAGATCGCGATCGCGCGCCTTGCGTGCACGCTGTGTCTGCTTCCGCTTTTCCATCACTTCCCGCCAGTGGCTTGCGATCCATCCATACGCCCGGATTTTGTTCCGCCAGTGGGGGCGATCGCGTAGCAATACAAAACTCCAGGTGACTACTTCAGCCAGGAGCAATGCCGGCAGGAGGATGAGCAGAGTAGGCCAACGCAACCCCTTGAGCAGCATCAGATAGCGATTGCGCTCCTGATAAAAGGTTTTGAGGGGACCGAAGCGCAGCGTATAGTCGTGCAAAACCAGCGAAGAAGGGACATAAATGCAGTGGTATCCTGCCAAGCGTGCGCGCCAGGAGAGGTCCGTGTCTTCCATGTAAAGGAAAAAGGATTCGTCAAGCCCACCCAAGGACTTGAAAAGGTCGCGGCGAATGACGAATGCCGCCCCTGAGACAGCGCTCACTTCTTCCTGGTGGGGGAAGGCATCATACACCATGCCCAAGCCGCGGCACAGGGTCAGGCCGGTGCAATGCACCTCGTTGCCGCAAGTGTTAATGTGCTCTGGATCGGCCAGCAGCAAGATCTTGGATGTTGCCAGCCCTGCCTTGGGGTCCGCTTCCAGGGCGGCGATGAGTGCCTCCAGCCACCCAGGCTTGACTACCGTATCAGGGTTCAAGAAGGCTAGGTATTGCCCCTGTGCATATTGCGCTGCCTTGTTGCAACCTTGGGCGAAGCCTAAGTTGGCTTGGTTGCCGATTACCCGTACACAAGGGAAGGACTGCTGCACATAGGATACGCTGTCGTCTGTAGAAGCATTGTCCAATAGGATGATTTCATGCTCAAAGCGCGCAGTACAGAAAAGTGAGGGAAGGCACTGTTCCAGATAATGCCGTCCATTATGATTGACGATGATCACACTGGCGAGAGGCATGTCATTGGTGCTGTTGTCGTGCAAAGGGACAGCGTTCTGGCTGTTCGCAGAGCAAGCGGGTGTCCCCCCAACGATGTACTGTGTCACTCTTTGGGCCGAACCAACTCAAGGAGCAGAGCGCGGAGAGTGTGCAGGGTGATGCCGGTGGAAAGAATCACACTGCCAACGATGCACAAGAGCACAGCGAGCAAAGCATAGCCGATTGCCAGTTCCTGTACTTTGCGGTAGATTTCCACCACGCGGTAGCCCCACCAAAGGCCAAAGAGCAACATTGCCAGGCCGGGCACGCCGAAGAAGAGCAGTGGCCGGTGTTGACCGATCAACTGCAGGAGGCCGTTCAGCACCTCAAGCCCTTGGGCAAGGATGTTGCGCTTGGCGGCACCCGTATAACTGACCGAGATGGGTACCTCCACGATCCTCAAGCCCAATTCTTTGGCTAAGAATTGCATCTCGGACTCCACGGAAAAGCCATGGCTCTGAAAGTCAATCCTCGAGAAGGCTTCCTCCGAGAAGGCGCGGAACCCGGTCTGCGAATCGCTCACTTTCACTCCAGAACCCAGGTTGGAGGCTATGGTGAGTGTGCGCATGCCGAACACCCGCAGACGAGGGATGGCACTGCGAACACCCAAAAAGCGGGAACCTACTACCATGTCTGCTTCCCCCTGTAACACTGGCCGCATCAGTGACGGGATTTCGCGTGCCTGGTGCTGGCCATCAGCATCGAGGACTACGACTGCCTGTGGCAATAGCTTACGCGCTTCGCGGAAACCGGTATTCAACGCGGCGCCTTTCCCGAGGTTTTGTGAGTGGCGGATGACAATGGCTCCCGCTGCCTCAGCGATTTCTGCTGTTGCATCCGTTGAGCCATCATCCACGACAATGACCACATCGACATGCTTGCGCACTTGCAGCACCACACTGCCAATGTACCGCTCCTCGTTGTGGGCGGGGATGATGGCGACTGTTTTTGTGGAATCAGCCTTTGGTTTCTCGATTTCAGCGTCTGCCATGAGTGGTTCCCTCTGTGCGAGAATTTGTCAATGGATAGCGGGCACGCTCCGCAGTTGTGTGCCTGCGCTGAAAAGCAGCACCGCTACATTTGCTGGGGGTTACTTTGATGTCGCGGTGCTCTGAATGGAGCATGCTTACCATCGTGGCAGCCCAGCCCAATATTTCACTTGGGGAATTGCGCTCGACAATGCCCTGAAGACAAGGAACAATCGGAGATTACTTTCCCTGGCGTTTGTGGAAACTATATCGTCTTGTCCACAGTTTGTTTTTCTATTATAAACGTATACCCATGTAAATCAAAATGGCAAGTGATTTTGTATTTGACGAACTGGTGCTCGTGATGTATAACGTTGCCGTTCACATGAACAAGATCCTGGAGCACTGTCCAATACTTAGCATGGTGCGGTGATTATGGAATGGGAAGAAATGAATGGCTTGATTCTTTATCCCCACTCCTTTGTGGAGACGGGGGAGAGCGCCTTTTTCCTCGGCCGTGATGAACGAACGAGTAAGAAATGGCTTGGCATTCGCGGAGATGCGTCTGGTTTTGAAGGCAAAGTCCAGGCCGTCGGCGATACCTGGCTTTGCCCACTCTCTGCAACCAATGCGTCCGTGCTACGGGAGCGGTTGCCGTGGTTACGCCCAGTGCCCCTGGGTTTGCAAAAGTCCTTCGGCTTTGGTGACCGCCTGGGCTTGGCTACCCCAGGCCATGTGCGCGCTGTCCGTGGGACAGGTATTGCGCCGATTTTTGCGCAGCAGTCCGTGCGCGAAAATACGCGCACTGGGCGCACTCCCCAGCAAGTACTCGATGAAGCGATGTGGGGCGTATTCCAGGAAGGGTGGCAGCAGCCTTGGGGCGCAGATGCTGACCATGTCAAAAACGCGACTGATTTTGACCCGTTCATCACTGCTGGCTATACTCTTTTTACCATTGACCCTGGTGACCATGTGGACAATGATGTCCCTGGAGCATCAATGGAAGTGGTGGCAGCCAAACTACAGGCCTTGCCTTGGGACATCTTGGAGGACACCCAGCGGGATATGGAGCGGCGCTATCTGGGGCGTTCCTTCATCCTGCCGGGCACAGTGCTGGTGTTCGACCGTGAGAAATTATGGCGTGCAGCGGCTAAGTATGGACAGGCTATCGCCCATACGGTGCAGATGTACCGCTATCTGGTGGACGGAATACGCCGGCGCGTTCTAACACCGGAAGACAGGCAAGCCCAGGGTTCTGGAGAGGGTTTTGAGTTAGAGGTTTCCGTGGATGAGACCGAAACCCCTACCTCGCCTGCGGAACACTTTTTCATCGCTAGCGAGTTGCGTCGCTTGGGGGTCCGTTGGGTGAGCCTGGCTCCGCGCTTTGTAGGCCGCTTTGAGAAGGGCGTGGACTATATTGGCAATCTAGGGGCTTTTGAAGCAGAGTTAAAGCAGCATGTAGCGGTGGCACAAGTCTTCGGTCCCTATAAGATCAGCCTCCACTCTGGGTCGGATAAGCTCAGCGTCTATCCTATCCTTGCGCGATGCGCAGGCGATTGGATCCATGTCAAAACGGCAGGCACGAGCTATTTAGAAGCTCTGCGCGCCATCGCGGAAATCGCTCCAGCGCTTTTCAGGGAGATATTGCTTTTTGCTCGCGAGCGCTATGCAACGGATAAAGCAACCTATCACGTATCCGCTGATGTGCACAGGGTGCCAACGGGCGACCAATGGTCGGATGCAGAGCTCGCTACTGTGCTCAATCTCTTTGACGGACGGCAGGTTCTGCATGTCACCTTTGGTTCTGTATTGACGGAGAGGAATGCCGATGGCACTTTTCGCTTCCGAGACCGTTTGTTGGAAGCACTGCGAAACAATGAGGAAAAATATTTTGCTGTGCTGCAAGCCCATTTCGCAGAGCATCTCGCGCCCTTTGCGAAATGAGAGGGGCATTCGTACTACGTTGGCTTTGTCATCATCTAGGAGGAGGCACTTATGGAACTCAGGACTCAGTTGGAAGCGCGAATCAACCAAGAATTACAGCAAAAGCGCTCTTTTGCCGTGGATGACATCATAGGCATGATTGAAGCGGGGAAGAGTGAAGAGGCAGCAGATTATCTGCTCTTCTTCTCCAAGCCTGGAGATTTTCCTATCCAATCGCGTCAATTGCGCAGGCTGCTTGCTGCCCGTGTGGCTGAAGGCGCGCAGGACTGGCAGCAAAATAGCATCTCGTTTTTGACCCATCTCACGCTGGATTTGTGTTCTATGCTGGCAAAGTGGAATTTGCAGAATGAGGCACTCTACGGTAGCCAAGTTTTGAGTGATAGCCAGATTCAAGAAGAGATAACGGCGAACCTGCGGCTCTTGGCTGACTGGGAGGCACTTTTCCCTTCCGCAACACGTGGACTCCGCGCTATGTGGAGGGAGGCAGCCAAGGCTCGGTTCATTGCGGAGAAAGCCAAGGAACCAGAAGTAGAGGCTGAGAAGCTCGTGGGCAGTACTATCTGCGAGTACATTCGGAATATGGCGGAGGCTTTCCGCCGCAGTAACCTGCGCAAGATTGCCGAGATGCGCGTGGCGGGACTGAATCACACTGAACTGGGCAATGATTATGCCGCGTTTCTCAAATATACCATGTACCTGGGGGCTTCGTTTGTAACGACGAATCCGGTCCTGGTGGATGTGGCGTGGGATGCAGATCCTGCCTACTGGGATCCGATCATGGACCAGCTCGTCGCCGCCAATGCCCAAGCTGATGCCGAAGAACTAGCGCGGTTGGCCACATTGGAAGTCGTGCTGGCAAATATGCGTCTTCTCCGCCCCATCTTCCTCCTGACCAACGGCGGCATGGGCTGTGTGAGCCTGCAGGTCAATCCCAAGAAGCATGGCGATGCCGCAGCAATGATTGCCGACGCTATGGCTATCTATGAGGAATTGACAGCCAGGTTGGATGGTGGAGTGCCCAATGTCGTGTTCAAACTGCCAGGGACCCGCGCTGGATTAGAGGCTTGCCGCGCTCTCACAGGCAGGGGAATTGGGGTCAACATCACGGTCAACTTTGGCCTTTTCCAGCAACTCCGTTTTGCGGAAGTGATTCGGGAGGGGCAAGCCATCTTTGCTACCCTGACTGAGATGAACGGACGATTAGCCTATCCTGTGCGCGACGAGTTGTTGGCAAAGCTGCCCGAATTGTCTGCCCACGGCATCAGTCAAGCCGATGTATTGGAAGCAGCCGCCTGGTCGGGCGTGGCAGTCATAAAGAAACTGCAAAAGTTGCTCAGAGAAAAGGGTTATGACCTCAAGCGCGTCAAGCCTTTGGTTGCCTCACTACGCATCTATAAAGATAGCCCAGGCTATGAGCGTTTGCCCAGTGCCTATCCCGACGTGACCGAGGCAATAGGGACTAGCATTATCACCGTCTTCCCTGACGTACGCCATGCCTTTGACCAGGAGGAGGAGATGGCTCTACAGGCAAACCGCATTGACGAGCCAGTGCCAGATCACGTGCTTGAAATCTTGACCTACAGCGAGATGTTCAAGCAGGCTTATTATGTTGCGGATGCCAACTGGGTGAAAGAAGAGGAGGAACGTTTCCGGCCTAGCCAGGTGTTGACTTTGGAAGACGAGGCGGCAGTAGCGTCTTGGCCGCCAGTTTCCAACACATTGAAACAGTTTGCGGATAGTTACGATCATTTTGTGCAGCGGCTGGTGAGCCGCCACTAGAAAGGAGCGAGAGCATGTCAGATTTTGAGAAAGCGCGTGCGTTGATTCGTGAATTCAAAGGCGACAGTTATGTCTATGGTTCAGGCGTGCTTGACGAGGTGGGTCGCTTGACAGCTGAGCTTGGCAGAAGGGCTGCGCTGGTCTACAGGCGCTCTCTGGATAAGGATTTGCTCCGCCGGGTTGAGGATTCTCTGAAGGCGGCTGGGGTGGAACTGCTAGGTAGAATCGAGGGAGCGGCACCCAATGCCCCTCGTGAGGATTTGTATCGCATCACTGCTGCGCTCAAGGCGTTGAACCCCGATGTCATCGTGTGCCTAGGTGGAGGCAGCACCTTGGATGCGACCAAGGCAGCTGAAGTATTGCGCACTTTGGGTGGTGAGATTGATGAGTACTTTGGCACTGGTAAGGTAACGGAGAAACTCCAACGCACTGGGAAGAAACTCACCCCCGTTGTCGCCGTCCAGACCGCCGCCAGTTCTGGAGCGCATTTGACCAAGTATTCCAATATCACGGATGTACATACAGGGCAGAAGAAACTGATTGTGGATGAGGCAATTGTGCCTGCCCGTGCGCTCTTTGACTATGATTTGACGAAGACGATGCCGCCGGCATTGACAGCAGATGGAGCATTGGATGGCCTTGCCCATGCCTTGGAAGTGCTTATAGGGGCAGTGGGGAGGCCTTACTATGACAAGATGGTAGAAGTGGGCAGCGAAGCCATTCGCCTGGTGGTAAACTATGTCGAACGGGCGGTGAAGGACCCCCATGATACAGAAGCGCGCACTGCGCTAGGCCTGGCGACTGACCTGGGTGGCTATGCCATCATGCTGGGAGGCACTAATGGCGGACACCTCACCAGTTTTTCCCTTGTGGACATCCTCAGCCATGGGCGGGCATGCGCGATTATGAACCCGTACTATATCGTATTCTTCGCCCCAGCGGTGGAAGAGCCATTGCGCATTGTGGGCAAGATTTTCCAAGAGGCTGGCCTCACGGGTGCCAATATAGATACTCTAAGCGGTCGCGAGTTGGGCATGGCTGTTGCCAAAGCGATGATGGAGTTGAGCCGACGCATTGGCTTCCCCACCACATTGGAAGAGGTGCCAGGATTCACCCAGGAGCATATCGGACGCGCTCTGGCTGCCGCCAAGGACCCGCAACTGAAGATGAAGCTGGAGAACATGCCGGTGCCGCTGACTTCCGAGATGGTTGACGAATACATGGCACCCATTCTGGAAGCAGCCCGCACCGGTGACTTGAGTTTAATCAAGAATGTCCCATAAAGCGGAAAATGTTCCATAGGGCGGGAGGGAATCGAACCCTCATGGACTCAACGTCCAGCGGATTTTAAGTCCGCAGCGTCTGCCGTTTCGCCACCGCCCCAAAGCAAAGGGCTGATAGCGTATGCTATCAGCCACCGCACAGAGAGGCGACGGTCGGAATTGAACCGACGATCGGGATTTTGCAGACCCCTGCCTTAACCACTTGGCTACGTCGCCTGGAAAATCTTACCGCAGAGTGCGCCGAGAACGCGGAGGGATATATACTGCCCTCACTTGGCGCTCTGCATCATGCTGGAGCGGAAGACGGGATTCGAACCCGCGGCCCTCTCCTTGGCAAGGAGATGCTCTACCGCTGAGCCACTTCCGCCCACATGCCGAGGCCCAGAATCGAACTGGGGACACCTTGATTTTCAGTCAAGTGCTCTACCATCTGAGCTACCTCGGCGTCCCATTAGCAATATTATTTTATACCAAGTTGCTCATATTGTCAAAAATGGCAAGAGCGTATTCTGCTAGAGATTTTCTCTTTTTGACCGCTAGTTAAGTTGTCCTTGATTTCTTGTCCCTTATTTCTCAACCGCCTGGAGTGCTACTTCACGGGAGGCACCTTGTCGGAAGACCAATAGCGTTTCACTGCCTCTGATTGCCGCTGCTCTGCCAGCCAATCGTCCAAGGCAGATGCCTTTTTCTGAGCCAGAAAGTCCTCATCCAGAGGGCGATTCGGATCGCGCTCGATGAGCTGGATAATATGGTACCCGTAACTTGTCTTGACGATGTCACTGATTTGACCCGGCTGAAGGGCAAAGGCGGCTTCCTCGAATTCGGTGACCATCATGCCACGAGGAAACCAACCCAGGTCCCCGCCTTCACTCGCTGAACCGGGGTCCTTTGACAGTTCCTTGGCTAACGCGGCAAAATCCTCACCAGCCTGTAACCGTTCCTTTACTTTTTGAGCCTCTTCCTCTGTATCCACCAGGATGTGACGCGCGTGGACTTGTTCGGCAGTGGTAGGTACTTCTGCAGCCAGCGCTTCCTGCAGTTTACGGCGGTATATGTTCGATTCAAACAGGCGGCGGAAAGTTGCCTCGCTGACACCGGCGTTCTTACGCATCGCAATAACATACTCGCTGTAGTTCCTTTGGAATTCCTCTAAGGTCATTGGCGCTTCTGTAGGTGTTGGGGTCAATGTGATGGCAATGGTTGCCGTAATCGGAGTTGGCGTTGGTGTAGGAGGATTGCGCTGGTAGCCAAACTGCAGTTCGATTTCTTCCTGCACTTCTTCGGGGGTTACCGTAATGTTGCGCCGGGCTGCCTCTTGACGGATCAACTCATCGTCAATCATGCTATCCAGGACATTCATTGGCAGGTTCATCTGCTGTAACTGGAGTTGCTGAAGCTGCTGTTGGAAATACTGCACAAGGAATTGCTGCTCCTCTATCGTCGGATCCAGGACAGCGAGTTGATTTTGTACTCTGGCTATCATGCTCGCCAGTTCAAAACGCCGGTATTTGACCATTGTCTGGTAGTCCCTGGTCGAGATGGGCTTATCGTTCACCACCGCAATCGGTGCGGAAGGTTTCACCACATATTCCTGGTAGAACCCATAGCCCAGCACCAAAACTACTGCTAGCGCCGTTACCGCCACGATGGCGTACAGAATTCGCCGTTGTTGGGCTTCGCGTTCTCGCCTGGATATTTGCTTTCTGGTAAGGGGTTCTGTCGGCTTGCCTTTTTTGACCATTGATTGCCTCAAATTCCTGTGAGAATAGGCTGGGTTTGCGATAACAGCAATCCCGCTTCAAACTGGGGTGGTAAGCTCGCAAAGGCGTTAGCCTTTGCGAGCTTGCTCCGCAGTGAAAGGAAGCAGCGCTAAATGGCGTGCGCGCTTAATCGCTACCGCCAAGCGGCGCTGGTGCTTTGCACAGAGCCCTGTGCTACGTCTCGGGGTGATCTTACCTCGCTCTGTGATATAGTTCTGCAGCAAATCAACCTTTTTGTAGTCGATGGTAAGGGACTTGTTCGCGCAGAAAGGGCATTGCCGGCGCGGGCTGGGCCGGTAGAACCCTGGCCGTTGTTCTCTCTCTGTATTTTGTTGTCCAGGCGCACCACGCTGTGTACGCGCAGCGCGCTGTTGTCCTTCTGTATCTGTAGTCAAATGAACCTCCTTAGGGATATCTGTCATTCTTTCGTTTCGTCTTTGCGTACAATCAAGTGCCGGATCACATCTTCCGTCAAACGCAGCGTCCTGTCCAAGCTGCGCACAGCAGATGCAGGCAACTCTAGAAGCATCAGGTAATAAAAGCCTTCCCGATACTTTTTGATGGGATACGCCAACCTTCGTTTGCCCCATGGCTCAATTTGGCGAACTTGGCCTTGAAGGTCACTGATGGTCTGAGAAACCTTGTTTACCAGCGCAGTGAGGGGCTCTTCTTCCAATCCAGGTTGGACGACGAAGACCAACTCGTATTCGGGCATCGCCACACCTCCTTTCCTTGGGATTGCCGCAGGTATGCCCTGTTGGGCGAACAGGACAGCCTGGGGCGGAAAGGTTGCTAAAAGCAAACCTTTGAGATACTTATTTTAGCATGAAATGCCAGAAATGCAAAATTTATGGCATCTCGATGAGCGCAGTGCCGAGGCAACCATTGCCAGGAAGGAGTTCCCTGGCTGAATAGAGGCCAGTTAGCAAAGGCCAACTGGGAGTAGTGTGTGCAGCTTAAGGGGTATTCGATGCGCTGGCTATCACCAGATTGGTCAACACCAACGGTGCCCCGACGGGCTGGTTATCGGGCGAGCGATGCACGGACAAGTGGATCTGGTAACGCTGCGCCGGTAAATCGGGGGGCAGGAACCAATGATGCTGATCGCGGATGATTTCGCCGGTGTGCCATCGTTGGGGGGGATATAAGCCATCGGTGGGTTGAGCTCGCCGCTCAGCCCAAACCTTCCCCTTTTTGTCCCGCAGTTGCAGTAGCAATGTGACATCTGCCGTAGGCGCCTGGTTTGCTTGCCAAAATAGGGTGAGGTGCACAACATCACCCGGTGCAATGGGGGCATCAGGTTGGTGCTCGTAGCCTAGTTTGCTCAAATCATAGCCCAACAATGTCAATTCCCCAAAGCGGGCATTCAGTTGCCTTTTCATGCCGAGTACGGATACCGAAGGCGGAGCTAGGGCAGGCAAGATACGTACAGATTGCAGGAGGACATGATCTCCTATCTCCTGTCCATGCTCTATCACAGGCAATCTCTGCCCAGTTTCAAGATGATACATGCCAATCTCAATGCCATATTCACCAGGGGGTGTAGCAGGGAGGATGAGCAACCCATAGTTGTCTATCACCTGTTCTCCTTCTTGCCAGATGGTCGTGATCTTGGCTCCACCACCAGGCTCCGCATCCCGTTGACCGACGAGATGTCCGTATGGGTCTATGACATGGGTAAAGACCTTGTAGCGCTCGTTCATCGGGGCGATAGCCTGCCAGAACAAGGTTAGTTGCAGGATATCTCCTGGCCGCACTTCCTTTGTAAGCAGACTGTATCCCAAAAGTTGGACCTTGTTCCCCAGGTTCACAGATAAGGGCTGCTCGATGCACTGTTCGGCAAGCACGGCTGGTACCGCGTAAATCACGAGCCGCACATTGCCATACCATGAATCGCTCGCTTTGTAGCAGTGTTGATCGAGCCAGCCTTCTACGAAACGCTCCGGGTCGCTTTCGTCAGTTGCCCACAGGATGGCAAATATCCGTTTGTGTTCTTTAACCATTTGTGCTAACTCTGCTTCTGTCTGTACCTTATCAGGAGGGCGCTGACGAGGAAGTGGGTAGAGGGGAAGATGCCCCTGGTAGTAATAGGTGAATGTCTCGATTTGGCCCGGGGCATTGATTAAAACAGCGTCGCCTTCTTCTCCAACCGTTTCAATGTAGCGAGCGATGCTGCGGTAATCATCACGGGCATAGCGTGCATCGAAGTAATACGCCTTGAGTGAACCTGCTGATGCAACCGCTACAAAGGCAATAGCGAGTGATAAGAATAAATAACGCAGCCAAGGCGCAACCCCGCCCCCCCGCTTCTCCGTGCTGATCTTCTTTGCCGCAGCGGATTGCCACAAACTGCCTGCGTGGCTGGCGAGCCAATGGATTCCTTGCGCCAAGAAAAGGTGGAATGGAACAGTGCATGGCAGAAGAAATTTGGGATTGTACATTGGCCGTTGCAGTGAAAGGACATACATGGTGCCAATCGGAACGAGCAAGTATAGCAAGGACAAGCGATAGAGCATGAGACTCGCAGGAGGTTGCATGCTGCTTTCTTGACGAGGTCGCGGCACCAGCATGCCTGCCAAACATAACACTGCAAAACCCAACACGAGGGCACTGGGGCACGCTTTGACCGATAACCC
>Ga0315298_1001637_pt1 | contig 40392 bp, 39 predicted proteins | sample WHS_1_MG_FD_203077 | JGI IMG/M metagenome (GOLD analysis project Ga0315298, IMG submission 203077) | Extremophilic microbial mat communities from Washburn Hot Springs, YNP, Wyoming, USA - WHS_1_MG | ecosystem: Environmental > Aquatic > Thermal springs > Hot (42-90C) | place: USA: Wyoming... | reverse complement strand
TTAGAGCTCATATATTCATTTCTGGGAGGGTTCAGGGGGTCTTCTTTAGATCTAATATGCGTAATGTGGCTTCTAGTTATGGTGTTACTGGTTGGGTTAGGAATCTCCCTGATGGTAGGGTTGAAGCCGTTCTTGAGGGGCGTGAAGATAATGTTATGAGGGTTTTGGAGTGGGCTCGTGAGGGGCCTCCATTGGCTAGGGTTGATGATGTTGAAGTTTTCTGGGAGGAGTATAAGGGGGAGTTTAAGGATTTCAAAATTCGATACTAAACCTATCTTAACGCAAAATATTATTATACATCGGTTCACTGATTATTATTTGGGCTTATCTCATGGATAAGGGTACTCCATGGTTTGATGATATTAATGGTGCATTTAATGCTAGGCTTCGTGAAACATCCATAAAGACTTCCTATGAGGAGGGGAAAATAGTTTTAAAGAGCATTATTGGTGTTTTTGAAGCTTCATTTAATCTCGCTGTTCTTGATAGGCTTTCAAAACCATCTTTTATAGCTGTGGAGAGGCCTACTGAAGGTGAATTGAAGTATCTGATCTACGAGACCTTCAGTGTTAGGCCTCTACATATTCAAGAGCTCTCCATGGATGTGAGTATGCCTAAAGCTTTGAGGAACGATTTCTTGGTGAAGATATATTCCATGTGGGGCGACTCCGAGGACACTTGGGTTGATATTGGAGCTGTATACACTGGGTATGTTATGAATGTTTCAAATGGTTCAATAGACTTCCATTATGATCCGAATATGATGCCACTTGTTGGGGCTAAAGCTCACCTACTATCCTCTTGGGCTATTGATAAACTTGTCAATGTTGAGAAGGGGGTTGAAATTGGAGAAATAATTGGTTTTCAACATAAATTGAAAATCGACATCTTAAACTTAATTAAGTTTCATGGTGGTGTTTTCGGATTTACTGGTTGCGGTAAATCCAATTTAACATCCATCATTGTTAGGAAGGTTTTACATAACCTCCCAAACACATCCATATTCATAATCGATGTTGCTGGAGAGTATAGCATAAACCTCTTGGATGAGATCATTGATCATGGAATGATATTATCCACTGAAGACCTCCTTGGCAGTGATGATATATTGGAATCCTTTTTCGCATCTCAAGTTATCCCTGAAGGTTTGGAGGATAAGCTTGTGGGGAATAGTAGGTTGAGGGAGGCTTTAGAGTATCACCTATTGAATTTGGTTGGTGGGAATAGGATTTGCAAAATTGATTTGGAGGGGCGTGAGAGTGATAAGTTGAGTTACATTATAAGCTTGATAGATGAATTGAGGGATGATCAGAATCAACTTACAAAGATCCTTGCATCAGACCTATATTATAAGTTGAATGCCATTGCAAGTAAGCTTCCACATGAAGTTACAATCCATGAGATTGCAACTAAAGATGAGTATATGGATGTTAAAAATAGAATACTTAACTTAATAAATGATGTTTTGGCTAGACTGGAGAGTGGTAAGTCTAAAACCAAATTTAATGGGGTTTTGGAGATTTTCAGAGATAAATTGAACAATGTTGAATATGAAGAGCCTGTTGAAAGCGGTTTATCCCCTTGGAATATCGCTGAGCTCATTATGGGTGGTGATCATAAACTTATGGTGGCATACATCCCGGATCCACTCCAAGCAAGGGATTTCACATCAAAATTCATTAGTGCACTATTCGCTTTGAGGAAGAGGAGGTTTGGCGGTCCAAGGATACTTGTGGTTTTGGATGAAGCTCAAGAATTCATTCCAGATGATGTTAGGAAGGAGGATTTAACATTCCAATCCAATATGGATGTGGAGAGGCTTCTAAGGCAGGGTAGGAAGTATAGGATTCATGGGTGGATAAGTACGCAGAGGGTTGCTAGATTAAATGTTAATGCCATACAACAATTACACAGCTATTATGCTGGGACGCTTCCCAGAAGTTATGATAGGCATGTGATTGCAGATGCATCTGGGGTGAGCCCTGAAATACTTGATAAAACTGCACAGCTCGATACTGGGGAATGGCTTTTCATATCACATAAAGCCACTAGAAGGAAGAATATAGCATTATTCGTTAAAACCCCGAATAATGAGGATATATTGCTTAATAACCTCATGAAGTTGGCTGAAAAGTTTAAGGTGTAAATCCTTGAAGATATTGGATAATCCATGTGTTAGGGAAGCATTATTGTATGATAAGCTTGATGGGGACATTAGATGTAGGAATTGTGAGAGGCTATGCGTAATTAAGCCTGGAGATACTGGTTTCTGTAAAACTAGAGTAAATATTGATGGGAAACTGTACACAATGGTTTATGGGAATATATCCTCAATAAGCGCTAACCCCATTGAGAAGAAACCCCTATTCCACTTCTACCCTGGAAGCTATGCTCTAACCATTGGTAGTTGGTCTTGCAATTTCACATGTCCATGGTGTCAAAACTACACGATAAGTAAGTATCCACCAGATTTGAGGTGGAGTAATTATATTTCAGCAAAGGATTTTGTGGGTATGTTTGGGGAGTATGGTTGCATTGGAACCAGCATGTCATTCAATGAGCCAACACTATTCCTAGAGTATTCGGTGGATGTATTTAAGCTGGCTAAGCATCATGGATACTACAACACCTTTGTAACCAATGGTTATATGACTATTGAAGCTCTTCAATTGCTTTGTGATGCAGGTTTAGATGCCATTAACGTTGATATTAAGGGTGATGCTAAAGCTGTATGGAAGTATTGTGGAGCTGATGTCGAGAAGGTTTGGAGGAATTGTGTGGAGTTTAAAAAGCGTGGAGTTCATGTTGAAATTACAACTCTAGTTATACCTGGTGTTAATGATGATGAGGATTGCTTGAGGGGGATTGCCAGTAGGATTAGGAGGGATTTGGGTGAGAATACCCCTTGGCATGTCACACAATACTACCCTGCATATAAAGCCTTAGAATACAAATTATATCCAAAGAGGACTCCCGTGGAGATTTTGGAGAAGGCTTGGAAGATTGGTCATGATGAGGGGTTAAATTACGTTTATATTGGGAATGTTCCAGGTCATGATAAGGAGAATACATACTGCCCAAAATGCTCAAAACTCCTCATTAAGCGATACATATTCTCCATAATTGAATATAATTTAAATCCAGATAATACATGCCCAAAATGTGGGGAAAAGATACCCATCATCGGCGGATACCGCAGGTCTCCACCTACTTTTTAATTAGTTTCCCCAGAATTTCAATTTCATATTGGCTTATAATATCTCTAAGTTCAGGGTGCTTATCATACAGCCACTTATAATATGCTTGGTCGATGTTTTCACTGGTTAAAACGTAATTTTCCACATATTCCAAATGTTCCTTCACATATTCCCTGATTTCATTATCGCTTAACTCCATATTTCTAAGTTTAATCTCCATTTCCTCCAATGGTGTTGGATAGTAGTTTCCCATAACCTCCTCCACTTGAACTTCATCACCCATTCTCGATAAGACTTCGCTAAGCCTATATCCGGTTGGGTTTGATATGCATATGCTTAAACCCATGGATTTTACATGTATTTTTCGTGCTTCAACTTTTAATGCTTCATCCACCAGTAATGCTCTCTCCCTAATCTTCCTCCTCCATTCCTCGGCATTTATCTTCCCAAATATCTTGCTCTTCGCCGTTAGTATGGTTATTTCGGTGGTTATTTCATGTATCCTCTTCTCATACGTGTAATCCTTGTAGCAGTATACGTTAACCCCCCTCCTACCTATCTTCCTTATGGCTCTAATTATGGGTTCCAATGGATATAGCCAACTGCTCACTGGTTGTAGTGCTGCTCTACTACTTGAAATCTTCCTTGTGAAATCTTCATATTCAATCCTTCCTCTGGACAACTCTTTTACATGTGGTTCAAGTTCCTCATATAGGTTTAGGAAAAGGGTGTTATAGTCCGGTGAATTTACAATCTCATTTGATACCATAATGTTTGGTAGCCTTAAATTGTGTGTTATAAGTATCCTAATTCTGCTCACAACTGAATAGTTTATTTAAGCCTAATAATAATTTTAACTCTTATTCTCCTGCAGGATTTGCAGTGTATTTGGATAGTTAAATTCATTTATATTTGTTGGGATATTGTATTTACATGTATACGAGTCATGTTGGAAGCTTCCCACTTCCATATAGTGATGGTAATGTTGCGCGGGTTTTTCATGATCTTATAGCTATTGGTATGGATTATCCTCCTTACCCCCAGCTCCGTGATTTCATATCCATATTCTTGAATCAACTGGTTGAGATCGGATTTATCAGTGAATCTAATGGTATTTTCTCTTTGAGTAAACCTCTTGCCGATGATTATATTCCCCATTTACCAAAACCTAGAATTTCCGAAGCTGAATTGACTGCTGAGATTGTTAGGGTTGAGAAGCCATCTTTGAAGGGTGTTAGAGGGGAGGTGACAGGCCCATTCACGTTGGCATCGCAAATACATCTTGTTCATGGGAAGAGTGACATCTTCTCCTCCCTACTTAGTAGGAAGAGCTTCGTCCTTCAATACATGGTTGATTTTGTTAGGCGGTACGTCGAGTATTTTCATAATGAACTTAAATTCAATTTCATAGTGGTTGATGAACCAATACTCTCAGTCATTGTTGGATCTAAGAGGATACTGTTTGGGTATACTGCTGAGGACATAATCAACGCACTCAATACCGTTTTAAGCGGCGTGGATTTCGCTGGCATTCATGTTTGCGGTTTAATTCCCCCGTTGCTTAAGGAGATACTACTTAATACTAGGTACGTTAAGGTTTTAGATCATGAATTTAAAGATACCCCAAGGAATATTGAGGCTTACCGTTTAGATGAGCTGGATAGATATGATAAGTTCATAGCCTTCGGTTGTGTATCCTCTAAAAATCCCAACATAGAATCTGAAGATGACATTGTTAAAATGATTACTGTTGGTGTTGAAAGGTTTGGTGATAGGCTCATCATGGTGAAGCCTGATTGTGGATTCCGTGCCTTCATTGGATACTTCAACAACCCTGAAGATGCCTATAGGGTTTCATTTGAAAAATTTAAGCGAATGATTAATGCTGCTAAAAAGTTTAGGAAGAGCTCACTATAAATATACCCCTTTTAAACATTAAATAAGGGAAAAATTGGGGGTTGAAAGGTTAAGTTTTATGCTTCATTCTAGTTATCACTACAATAATTACAATCACTGCTATTATGGCTATTGAAGCTGCTATTATGGTTGTTGGCCCCATTAATGGTTGTTGCTCGATTGCCACGTAATTTATGGTTAATGTTTGATCTTGGTTTAATGTTATGGTCCTCGTGTTTTGAGTTAGTCCATCACTCCACTTATCAAACCTATATTGCTTTCCAGCCACTGTAACTTCTTGTGGTATTGTCACTGTATATTTTGCTTGTTCCAGTGTGGCTGTGTATGGTGTGGTTACACTTGTACCATTTATCTGTATTGTGACTCCCTCTATTGGTGTTGAAATTATCTTTAATGTGTATTTTGGTTTTGGTTGGCCAACCACTATGTTTATGGATGTTTCATAAGTTTTACCGGAGAAGTCTTCAATCATGGCTTTCAAGGTCATAATTTGATCTACTGGTATTGGCTGTATCCACACATCGTACACTACGCTTCCCCCTTCAGATTTGACTAAATCCATTATTGGTGCAGATGTCCAATTGTTGCTGGTGGCATTGTATTTAACTTCCACCCTCTTTACACCCCACCCGCCATCATAAGCTTCCAATGTAACCTTCACCCACTTATTCTTCTCAATGTTTTGCGGTGGATTCACGAACTTCACTTGTGGTGTATCTTCATCTTTCACGCATTCGATTGTGAAGTATATTCTGCTTTTTGCTGGTATTGTTATGTTTGTTAGCATTACATGGTATACGCCACCCTTCTCAATATATTTGAATTGAGGTTTGTATGGATGCCAATTGTAATCTGATATTGGCTTGTCTGCTGGAACTCTAAATGTGATTCTTGGATTTTCTATTGTTATGTTCAAATCATTTATTATGGCAAGTGATACTACATGTGATGATCCATTGTTTGATGGTGTGTAATAGTATTCTAGGAATCCAAGTCTATAGGGTGTTTTTGGTCTGTATGATGTTGTGGTTCCAGAATCTATTGGTATTGAATTTGGGTATTTGAATAGTCCAGTTCCAGGATTGTATAGCGTATTTTCATCTACTGTTCCATTGGAATAGATTCTTATCAATTTGAATCCTCTTATATCATAGTTTGGTATATCGTAGGCTAGTGCCGCTGGAGTTATGAAGTAATGTTTCTTCCCAGTTGCCTCATTATAGACTATGACGTTTAAGTCTGAGTGTATGTGTTCCGATAATATTAATCTAACATCATACTCCACTATTAATCTGAATAGTTCCCTTGCTTCATCTGGATGCCCCTTCCATGAGAGGTAGTCTGATGGATCACCATACAGGTATCCTTTAGCTATGTATTTGTCTATATCTGTCCATGATGTAATGTTTATGCAACCCACATTCAACTCCTTTAATTTCTCAGTGAATAGTGGGAAGTGGAAGAATATGATCTTAGTTTTATCAATGTTGGCTTTAAGTACATTTTCAAGCCATCTCAATCTCTCCATTCTTATCCATCCATCTTTATCGGTATCTAAACTTACGAGTAGGAATTTTCCCACGGTGACTGTATAGTTTAATGGGCCCACTATTCTCTCATATTCAATGGCGTTACCTATATCTCCATACTCATGATTTCCAGCTGTGACATATACTGGATCTTTGAATAGCATGTATGGTTCTAGGAATTGGATCCATTGGCTTGAGACTGTTGGAATGTTTACTAGATCCCCTAAGAATATTATTAAGTCTGGGTTTATTATGTTTGCTTCGTAAACCATTTCCCAAAGGTATGGAAGCCCCTCAGGTTTAACATCTCCACATGCCAGTATATCCAGCTTCTCAGGCCATTTGGGCATTATCCATAGACTTCTTGGTTGAGATATTTTCCCTCCCTCATAAATTACGTCTAGATCGTATGCTCCCTCAGCAAACCCTCTTGGTAGTTTGAAACTCAATTGCCAAACTCCATTCATTGAATCGTAGTTGGCTTTCACAATATCTGCAATTAACCTGTGGGTTTCATTGTATACTTCAGCTCTAACCCATTTTATACTTGAATCCATTTTCACAGTTACATTGAATATCCCGCCATCTAAAACTGGTTCTGGAACTCCATGCGTTGGAAGCTTCATTTTATCTGCGTAGTATGTTAGTGTTTGCCCTCTAACATTGGCGTTCAGAGTGTTTAGTAACCCTAAAATCATTATGGCAATTATTATTGTTGAAGCTCTTTTACCGTCCAATTGCAGATCACCAACATTAATATCTAATTTGCAATTCACATTAAATTTTCCTTCACTTAACAATATGTTTAAATTCTCAATTTCCATTATGTTTTCATATCACAATATGTAATCTTGATTGATTGTGGTGATATTGTTGAAATTGTATTTTGATAGGGATACATTGCTTTCCCTTTTAGCTTATGCTAAGGATATGCATCCAAGGGAGATATTCCTAGTGATTAGGGGTAGAAGGTTTAGGGATGGAGTTCTAGTGGAGGATTTCCTCCTCCCACAATCAACAATTCTTGGGGAGGGGTTTGCGATATTCAACCCGTACAATATACCCATAGATTTCAAGATTATTGGTACTGTGCATTCCCATCCCTCTGGAGTTTTGAAGCCATCCATTGATGATTATAATCACATGTATGGTTTCATTATGGTTATAATTGCATATCCATATGCTAGTTTTAGTGATGTTGCTGTTTTTGATGCTAAGGGTGAACCCTTGGAATTTGAGGTTATATGAGCCTGTAACGTCTTCGATAAGCTTTTAACCCTTACATATCCATTTTGAATAAAGTTTTGTTGAAGATTGGTGGTGCGGTTTGAGTGATTTCAAGTTTAAATTGGCTTTCCTATGCTTTTCCCATACCCTCCTCCACGTTTACACAGAGCTTCCACTCGCCTTACTTCCAATATTGCGTAATGAGTATGAATTATCCTTCTTCATGGTTAGTTTAATAGTTTCAATTCCACGTTTATCCTCCCTCCTCTTCTCAGTTCCTAGTGGTTTAATTGCAGATAGATTTGGTGCCACTAAAATTATCTCCATAAGCTTAACCCTAATTCTAATTTCTGGAGTCATAATATTGATTACTGACTCCATAGAACTAATTGTTTTAGCATTCTCATTAGCTTCGATAGCTTCAACACTATATCATCCACCAGCATTGAGTGTTGCAGCCAATATTTTGCCTCAAAGTTTTCTTGGTAGGGGGATGGGTTTTCATGGTGCAAGTGGAACTCTTGGTGTGGCTTTAGGTCCATTGACGCTGGGTATTGTACTCAACCTCTTTGGCTGGAAGTATACCTACTTGGTATGGATAGTGCCAATACTAATCTCAGTAATTGTCTCAATCTATGTAGATTTACATTTTCATTCCGAAATTAATATTAAAAGGAATTTTGAGGGTGATGGTCATTCCCGTGGAAAGTCAAATAACTCTTTGCGAGATGTTTTAGGTGGAGTTTTCCTACTCTTCCTCATAATACTGCTTTTCACCAATGCTGCTGGATCCTCCATATCCACTTATATAACAAGCTACTTCACTTATGAGAGGGGGTTTGATCCTGCATTGGCAAGCATAGTTTATGGTCTTAGCCCCCTCATGGGTTTAATTAGTAATCTTGCTGGTGGAATTGTATGTGATAAGCTTGGTGTTAGATACTCCTATACGCTTGTATTGCTACTCCTAATATCCTCGGTGGCTGGAATCTTCCTCTCCCCAATAAATTCCATAATGGTCTTAATTTACTTGATTTATGGGTTTTCCAGTAGTATGAGTATGCCAGTCACTAGTTCCATAGTTGCTATGCTGGTTAAGCCTGAATATAGGGGGACTGCATACAGCTTAGAATTTATACCAATGAATTTAGTTGGAATATTCATGCCAATACTATTATCCTTCTTCATATCAACGTATGGCCTTAGCATAATCTTCCCCTCCGCCTTCATATTTTACTGTATCGCATTGACTTTGTTCTTGAAGCTTAGTGGGCATTTCAAAAAAGGGTTAAATTGAATTATTTGTTTTTACTCCATCTTTAATGCTTCGCTTAGCACTTTTAGTATTCTCTCGCTTGCTTCCCCAATTATCCTCTCTGCATATTCTGGTTTTGATATGGTTGGGTCTCCTATTCCACCAGTGTCCGTTATTTCATCGAAGTATCTGAATTCAGTTATTGGCGCTGTAGTCTTCACTTTTGGTTTAACTATCTTCTCCCTTCTAACAAGTTCTGGTCTATAGTACATTATTATGCTGGTTTCATGTTCACATGCATGTCCCCATCCAGGTTTAGCCCATTGCTCAATTAGATCCCTTGCATATTGTGTCCAATGTATGAGGTATGTTTTCATCCCAGTCTTTGTCCTTATAAGTTGCACAGCAATACTTAATGGTTGTATGTTTCCACCATGGAAGTTCATTATTAGAAATCTCTTAGCTCCATGTCTATGCATACTCACACCTATATCCGTTACAACCTTTACGTATGTATCAAGCTCCAATGTAACTGTCCCTGGGAAGCGCATGTGGTGTTCTGAGCATCCATAGGGTAGTGTTGGTAGTTTGGCGAGTTTCAAGTTATACTTATCAGCCCTCTTCAATACCTCCATAACGAGATTCTCGGCCCTTATATTATCCACACTTAATGGTAAATGTAAACCATGTTGTTCAAAGCTTCCAGTGGGGAGTATTATGTAATCAGCCTTTGCAATTATCTCCTTAGCCTCTTCCCATGTAACTTCCTCTAATAGCCAATACATTTCACATCAAAATCACTATATACCTTTTTCACCTTAAAATCGTTTTCAAAGCCTCAATAAACTCTTTAACTGCAGATTCCTCACTTCCAATGACCACAGTTTTATTAACCATAACCTTATAACCCAAACTTTCAAGTTGTCTCCTAAATTCATCTGAATAATTAATGTTTAATTTTGAAGTTGTGAAGCATGCAATTGGAGCCCCAATTTTCCCAGCATACTTTTTAATGAAAGTTCTTATGGCTGGTGTAACCCTATTATACCATATCGGTGAACCTATCAATATTAGATCGTATCCATTTGGGTTGAATCCTTCATCCCCACATATCTCAACATCTTCTCCAAATATCACATCACGAATTAGCCTCAAATTCAAATGCAACATTCTATCCGAATACTCCCGCATACCCTTAATCTCAAAACAATCCACATTAACATTTAGCTTAGAAAGATCAAACTTCAACATTTCAGCAATCCTCCTCGTATTCCCCGTCTTACTATAATACACTATTGCAACCCTCATTTCACCTACACCTACCATTCAATTTAAAATTTAACTCTATTCACTCACTAATACATTGCTTATCAATTTAGAATTATGGAGTTCTAATCCTGTGAAAACGTTTTCACTTCCCATTTTTCAGCAATATATATATCTTTTCCCGGAAAATTTATTGGTAGTGTAGGTATGTCTAGGAATCGAATTATACTCACAGGTATACTTCTAGTAGTGTTGGTTGCTATATTCGTAACTCCTGCAATCATGTTGGGATTTTCAATCGGAGATATACCACTTGCTTACCAATTGCTATTTGATTTACTTCAAGGTAGACTCACTGGTTTCATAAAGTTAACTGTAAAGCCAGTGGTCAATGGAACTTTGGTTCAAGATCCTCTTTGGTTCATCGCTATACACGATTTCACGGGGGAAGAGAATAAGTATGGCTTATCCAATAGGATAGTTTATGATAAGTTGTATGGTATGTCCGTTACTCCTCCCCTCACATATATCATTAAAGTTAATAGGATACCCATAAAGTCTACCGCCACAGGTAAAACGATATATGAGCCTGTTAAACTCTACGTTCACGTGGCAACAGAACACTATGCTGGAGGCATGTTCGTTGTAATCGAGCCAGACCAGCCAATAAAGAGTGTTGAAGTCACGGTTCCACTATATGAGAGAAAACCTGTACCCCCATAAAGTAAAGTTTCAAATGTTTCGCTTATCGTTGGTGGTGTTAGGCTATGTCTAGAAATAAAATAATATTTGCAGGCATAATAGTAATGGCTTTGATAGCAATACCAATAATACCTGCAAATATCTTGAAAACCCCCATCGGAGACGCACTAATCACCGAACAATTAAACTTAATTCAAGGTAAACTCACAGGATTCATAAAACCATTAATTGGTGAAAACTTAGTTGAAGATACTGGACATAGAAAGAGTGTTGAAGTTATAGCTCCATTACATATGAGGGAGTCTGCATCCACTACTCTGAAGAGTAGTTATTCACAGGATATGTGTGAAGTCAGTTTTACAATATGTTATGTTTATGTTAAATGTGGTGAATGTCACTCTATAGATGGTATAGAGGCAAGATGGACAATTACTCTAGAAAACTACATGTACTTCTCCCACCACAGTAGAGACTTAACGTATAAATGGCAAGAAACCTCTGCACCCTACTATACATTGCTGGAAGCAACCGATACCGGATGGTATAATTCTGGGAATACTCCAGTCAAATCACGTGTAAAAGATTACGTTGCGCAAATTAATTCTGGGGCAGTTGAAGTTTTAGCGCATGTTGGGTATAAGTGTGAGAGGTGGTATGATTCAAACTTTATTACCTTAGAAGAGGGGCGCATCGATTACGAGTATTACATAATGACCCCCATTGATTTTTATGATCTAAAAGCTGGTGACCGTATTAACTGTAGTGAGTGTGAGGGTAAGCCTCCATCAAGGTATAACGTTATCTCTGAAGATTGTCCTGATGTTAAAATTGAGTTTGAGATAGGTGATGAATTTGAAGTTGGTGATGGGAGTTATTGGAAGTGGACTCCCGTATCCTTCATCTTCGGCTTCCCAAGTGGTAAGATTGTTAGTTTCAATGCAAGCATCTCTGCGGTTCGTAGGTTAATTAATTCCCCATATCTCGAGATTATAGTTCATAGTTGGGGTAATAAGGAGCATTGCTATTACCGTTGGTTTGAAGGTGATGATAAGCATTCTTTTATAGTTCACATGTCTTGGATACCGCCATCATAAATCATGATATTCCAGCTTTTTGGGTTGCGTACCGTTTAAATATTGTTTTGTCATATATTTTTGTCATGTATTTTCGTGCACCGTTTTATTCCACTCGTGGTGTTGTTTCTTCTGAAAGTCCATTGGCTTCTAGTGTTGGTGCTAATGTTTTGAGGCTTGGTGGTAATGCTGTGGATGCAGCTGTGGCTACAGCTTTCACTTTAGGTGTTGTTTTGCCTCATCTTTCTGGTTTGGGTGGGGATTTCTTTGCTATTCTACGTGATCCTAATGGTAATGTTCATGTTATTAATGGTAGTGGTTATTCCCCTAAGGTTTTAACTGTGGATTATCTTCGTGGTTTGGGTTTTGAGTCTATGCCTGTTCATGGTGTGCATTCCATTACTGTTCCTGGGATGGTTGATGGATTGTATGGTTTGTGGAGGGCTTTTGGCTCTATGGAGTGGGGTAAGCTTCTTGAGCCATCCATAAGGATTGCTGGTGAAGGGTTTCCTGCACATAGGGGGTTTTGTAGGGCGTTACATAATCTTGATGGTGAATTGATTAAGGATTATGGTTCTAGGGTTACGTATAGGCTTGATGAAGGTTTCCCAAATGAAGGTGACATATTATCCTTTAAAGGGTTGGCTGAAGCTTTGAAGTTGATTGCTGAAGATGCTAGGAGCTTTTATGAGGGGGATATTGCTGTGAAGATCGTTGATTACATTAGATCTCTTGGGGGGACCATGGATTTGGATGATCTAAAGTATTATCATAGTGAGTTTCAGAAGCCAATAAAGGTGGGGTATAGGGGGTGGCAGATATATGAGATGCCTCCAAACTCTCAAGGGATAACTACACTACACATTTTGAAGCTTATTGAATACTCCAATTTCATGAACATCCCAATACTATCCATGGAGAGGGTTCAAAACATTTTGGATGCTGCAATTAAGGCTTATGCTGTTAGGGATATGTATGTTGGTGATCCAAGGTTTATGCATAAAGATGTGGATGAATTGCTCTCCGAAGAATTTATAGAAGCCATGAGGAGCGGTAGCATTAGTGGCTCTGCCAATACATCTTTCATGGATGCTGATACAACATACTTTGCCATTGCTGATGATAAAGGATACTTGATTTCATGTATTCAAAGTGTATTCCACAATTTCGGCTCATACGTCACTGAACCAACATACAACATTACATTGAATTCCCGTGGATCATCATTCACATTCCTTGATGGTCATGTTAACAGACTTGAACCTAGGAAGAAGCCTCTACACACATTATCAGCCCTACTTTTAAACTATGGTTCAAGATGGATGGCTATGGGCCTTTCAGGAGGACATTTCAGGCCCCTCCTTCATGCTCAAATAGTAAATGGCATAGTGGATTACGGTTTAAATCCGCAATTGGCTATTGAGACTCCACGTTTCAGATGGGAGCTTGGAAGTGATGTTGTTGATTGTGAAAGGGGGTATAGTGTCGGTGAGCTTAAAAAGTTTAAGTGTAAAATAATTGATTATCCATCAAGAATGGGCGTTGCAGCCATCGTGGAAGTTAGGGATAGATTGAAGGTTGGATATGCTGATATCCGTGGAGATGGATTACCCATAGGTTTAGAATAGCCCAACCCTTCACAAACAATTTTATCTATTTTCATTTTCGAAATTTGATTATAGCTGTATGGTGAATAGTTACCTTTATTTATAGATTATCATGCTAAGTATGTTTGGTGCCCATATGATTCTGGCATTGGTTAATGGATTTCTAATTGATGGTAGTGGTGGTAAGCCTATTGATAGGGCTACTGTGGTGATTGATGGTTCAAGGATTAAGGCTGTTGGCCCAAGCTCTGAGGTTAAAGTTCCCAGCGAAGCTAAGGTTATTAACCTTGATGGTCTAACTATTCTACCTGGCCTTATAGATGCCCATATGCATTTCATGGGTACTAGAACACATAAATTGGAGGAGGAGTTCACAGTTCCAGATCAAGTTAAACTCCTAAGATGTGTAAATGATGCATCTGCACTTCTAGATGCTGGCTTCACCACTGTTAAGGATTGTGGTGGAACTAATGGTTTGTATTTGAAGTTTGCAGTGGCTGAGGGAAGTATTAGGGGTCCTAGGATTGTTGCATCTGGATATGTTTTGAGTCAAACTTTCGGTCATGGGGATATACATTTCATACCAATACATTGGGCTAAGGAGAAGATTCCAACCATATGTGATGGTGTGGATGATTGTCGTAGAGCTGCAAGATATGCTTTGAGGGAGGGGGCTGATTTCATAAAGATATGTGCCACTGGTGGCGTTATGTCTATGCGTGATAGACCTGAGCATACGCAATTCTCCCTTGAAGAGATGAAGGTTATAGTGGAGGAGGCTAGGAAGGTTGGAACCTTCGTTACAGCCCATGCTCAGGGAACTGAGGGGATAAAGATGGCAATATTGGCTGGGATTAAAACCATTGATCATGGCATATACTTGGATGATGAAGCTGTAAAGATGATGAAGGAGAGGAATGTAATCCTCGTTCCAACACTATCCATAGTTAATCAGATAGTTACCCGTGGTAGGGAAGTTGGCATTGTGGAGTGGGGTTTAGCAAAGGCTATGGAGGCTTTTGAAAGTCATTTGAAGAGTGTTAGGAAAGCTTATGAAGCTGGAGTTAAGATTGCTGTGGGAACAGATTTTGGTGGTCCAGAATTGTGGAAGCTTGGTACAAACGCCATGGAGCTTGAGTTGCTTGTAGATAAGGTTGGATTTAAACCCATGGATGCCATAGTATCTGCAACTAAGATCTCTGCTGAAGCATGTGGGTTGGAGAAGAAGATTGGAACCATAGAAGCTGGAAAACTTGCAGATATAATAGTGGTTAATGGTAATCCATTGGAAAATATAAGGGTTTTAAGAGATGTGCGGAATGTGAAAATGGTTTTAAAGGAAGGTAAAATTGAAGTGAATAAACTGTCTTAAAAATAAAAATTATAAAAATATTTTTCCCTTCGAATTTTCCTTGCATTATTCTATTTCTTCCATGCATCTAATGGTGGTTTATGGTCTGGTGGTAATGGAGACTTATAAACTCTACCCCTAAGCCTATTCTTATGTTCTTCCTTTGCTCTTTCAAGAAGCTCTTTATTCATTAGGAGGTCTAATGCTGTTGCAGCCATCGTTTTTGCTGCGAATATTAATGATTTGTGTCCTAGACCAACTTTGCATTGGGCAACATTCTGCCATGAATGGCCTGGGGTTCCTAAAACCCATGTTGCAGTGCCGAACTCTACTGTTGGTGCTTGCCAGCTTACATCTGATACATCTGTTGATCCATGGCTAACTTCACCTTCACCCCATGGGTCTGGTATCTCGTCATCCATCAATTTATCGATAAGCTTCTCCCATCCAGGCCTCTTGGAGTTTCTTAATTGATTTATCTTTGCCTCTATAGGTATCGTTTTTGCAATTTCTTGTGCAAATTTTATGTCTTCATCGCTATATTTTGGTAGGCCAATCAGCCTCATGTTTTTAACTATGGTTTCAGCGATGGTCCTATTTGGTATTTTATTGTAAACCCCCTTTATGAATTCCACTTTGTGTTGTGTTTGTGTCATTAGTGCTGCTCCCTTAGCTATGTCTAGAATCCAATTATAGATTTCCTCAACTTGCTCCCTCTCAGGAGCTCTTATTAGGTACCAGCTTCTGGCGTATGGTGGAACTATGTTTGGTTGGTCTCCACCCTTCTCAATCACATAATGAATCCTAGCATCCTGAATGACATGCTCCCTCAAATAATTAACACCAACATTCATAAGCTCAACAGCATCAAGAGCACTCCTACCAGCCTCAGGACTACCACCAGCATGAGAAGCCCTACCATAAAAATGGAATTTCACGGAGTTGTTTGCTAGGCTACTCATTAATGTTGCTCCATTCATTGTGCTTGGGTGGTGGCTTATTACGGCGTCTACGTCGTTGAAGTATCCATCCCTAACCATGTAGACTTTTCCGCTGAAGTTTTCCTCTGCTGGGCAACCATAGAATCTAATAGTCCCCTTAATACCAAACTTCTCCATGGCATACCTAACGGCAATAGCTGCAGCCAAACCACTAACACCATGAATATTATGACCACAACCATGACCAGGAGCACCCTCAACCAAAGGCTCCTTCCATGGTACTGGTTTTTGTGAGAGTCCTGGTAGAGCGTCGTATTCTCCCATTATCCCTATTACTGGTTTCCCACTTCCCCATTCAGCCATGAAGGCTGTTGGCATACCAGCAATGCCACGTTTAACTCTAAACCCATGCTTCTCCAACTCATCAGCCAACAAACTAGAGGACTTAAACTCCACAAGACCAAGCTCAGCAAACTCCCAAACCAAATCAGAAACCTCAACAAAACGCCCCTCATACCTATCAATAATGCTTAAAGCATACTCCTTTTCTTTCTCCATGTTTGGTCATTTATTTCTATGGGGTTTGTGGGTATTTAAAAAGTTTGGTTTGTGTTTTTGTTTATGTTTATCTGGTGTATTTTAGTACTTTTCCAGGTAGTTTTCCAGTATGCTTCCCGTTTTCCACTACTATTTCGCCGTTTACTATGACGTATTTTATCCCTTTTGGGTATGTGCATGGTTTTTCATAGGTTGCTAGGTTTGCTATCTCTCTTTCATCGAATATTACTATGTCTGCCCAGTATCCCTCTCTTAGTAGTCCTCTATCCTTTAGGTTTAGGAATCTTGCTGGTAGTGATGTTATTTTTCTTATGGCTTCCTCTAACTCCACGACTTTTCTCTCCCTAACGTAGTATCCTAGGAATTGTGGGTATGTTCCGTAGTTTCTTGGGTGTAGTGCTTTTGGTTCGTCTTCTGTTCCACCATCTGTGGATATTGCTGTGAATGGTGCTTTCATTATTTCTATCACGTCTTCTTCCCTCATGTATCCTTCTGCAACTGTGGTTTCGCCGTTATCCATTATGTATAGTTTCCTCATGGCTTCCCATGGGTCTTCAACTCCCATTAATTTGGCTACTTCCGTGAAGTTTTTGTCTACGTATTCTGGGTGTGTTTTTGAGTGTGCTATGACGAAGTATGTTGTTGGGTTCCATGGCATTCTGAATGGAGTCCCCATCTTTGCAAGTTCCCTCTTCTTTTTCTCTATATATTCCTCTTCCATCTGATTCCTCTTTATGGCTTCCTCCTTCATCTTCCTCCACTTTTCATCATCCTTCATATATTCAAGTATCTTCTCCCTCTCTTTACTTGATATTTCCTCTTCACCCTCTGTTCTGAAGAATTCTCCAACGTTTAGCACCGCCACTTTTAGCCATGGGTATTGATCGCATATTACATCTATCCCTGACATTCTTGCCTCCCTTATTAGCCTTATGGTTTCGTATGGTTTCCCCCAACTGTTTGGGTGGCATGCTTTGTGATGTGATATGCTCCCCGAAACTCCTGCTTCCCTACATATCCTTATGAACTCCTTTACAGCTTCTATAAGCATTTCATCTTCAGATCTTATGTGCGCCATGAATAGCCCATGATATTCCGCTACAACTCTACACATTTCTATCAGCTCCTCTGTATATGCATTTCTCTGGACATCGTATTCTAATCCTGCAGTCATTCCAAATGCTCCATCCTCCATAGCTTCTCTTAGGAGCTTCTTCATTTCATTTAGCTCGCGCTCATCTATATCTGATCTTTCTCCACCCTCCCCTTCTTCGCCTAATACGCTTGTTCTTATAGTTCCAAATCCAACGAAGGGTGCTATGTTTATTGCATATCCTCTTTCCTCAACCTTCTTTTTCCATTCACTCAGCCTAGTCCAATCTATCTTGTAGTCCAATCCAGATTCTCTCAATTTCTCCTCATATTTTTCAGCATACTTCTTAGTCCATCCATAAGCTGATGAACCGCAGTTGCCTACAGCTTCTGTGGTTATCCCTTGCATAACTCTATTGGTGGCTTTATTGTATATTAGGTTTCTAAGTCCCATATCTGAATGTGAATGTATATCTATGAATCCAGGGGTTATTACGAGTCCACTTGCATCTATTTCTATTTCACCATTAATCTTTGATTTGGTTATAACGCTAATCTTCCCATCTTGGATGCCTATGTTCGCCTTATACCATGGATTGCCACTACCATCAATTATCCTTCCATTAACTATTACCAGATCATATTTTCCAACCATATTTGAACACTGAAACTAGTTTGTTCATTAAGCTTAAAACTTTTATCATTCTAGTATTGTGATAAATGAAACGTAACTTTTATATTCAAACTATATTAGAAAATTTTACGAGAAACTTCTTGGAGTGTTGAGTATGCTTAAGAGCGGATTGTATTTTAGTTTCACCCTTCTAGTGATTGCCATTGCCTTATACATATTCTTCATAAAGTACACTGTTAAGCGTGGTGTTCTACCGAAGATCAGGCGAATACCTGGTTTGGATGCTATTGATGAGGCTATTGGTAGAGCTGTGGAGACTGGTAGACCCATATTTTACTCTACTGGTGTTGGTGATTTGACTGGTTCTGTCATGTCTCAAACTCTCGCTGGTTTATCCTTGCTAAATTATGTGGCTAGGAAGGCTGCTGAATATAAAGCTTCCCTAACCTATTTGGCTGCCGTTCCATCCATAGTTCCAATTGCCGAGGATATGTTCAAATCTGCTTTTAGAGAGAATTATAGGCCTGAGCAGATTCTGTATATACCTGATCAAACGGCTTTGATGGCTACTGTTATGGGTGTTTATGAGCGTGAGAAGCCTGCTGCCAACTTCCTTTTGGGTGCATTGTATTGGGAGACCATTATTTTAGCTGAGGCTGGTGCTAGGGCTGGTGCTATACAAGTTGGTGGTACTGGGAGATTATATCAAGTTCCGTATGTTGTCTCATTATGTGATTATGGTTTAATAGGTGAAGAACTTCTGGTTGCAGGGGCATATGTCTCTAAGGAGCTTTCGCAGCTTGGCAGCGTGATTGCATCCGATATCCTTAGAATTATAATTATTGGGCTTTCCATAATGGCATTTATTCTTGGGGGTTTAGGTTTTGACCTTTCAACGATATTTGAGATTTAGCTGGGGGTGTGATGATTGAGCTTGGTTAGGCGTAGAGAGATCCCGTTAATAATATTTGCAGTAACATTTTTGATATCATTGTTAGAATACTATTTGGAAGTGCCATTTCTATCGGATATTAATACTGAGATAACCAATTGGGTTTTAATAATGTCCACATTTGCCTTGGGAACTGGCTTAATTGCATTGTGCCTCTATCATGGTAAGATAATTATGCAGAAGAAGAATGGATACTTCGTTAGCATAATACTTTTCATTTCAATGCTGATGCTCTTCATGTCATATTACGTTGCACCTAACTTTGCAGATTATCTCTACAATGAAATTTACACGCCTCTCTCAATTGCCATAATATGTTTCACGGCATTCTACAATTACACTGCAATCTACAGAGCTTTTAGGATTAGAAACATTGATGCTGCAGTCTTCGCTTTTGCTGCAATTTTCTTAATGATGCTCTATGCACCAATATTTGAAACAATAATCCCACAAACAGCTACTGTCGCCAATTGGATATTGGACGTTCCAAATATGGGTGCTAGTAGGGGTGTAATAATTGGTGTTGCTCTTGGAACCATAGCCATTGCCATAAGGATCTTGTTGGGTTATGAAAGGGCTTATATGGGGTGATAAATTTGAATTTAGAAACTCTCTCAAAATATGACAGGCAAATAATATTCCTAGTGGTTTTGGTGTTAACTTTTCTGCCAGCGTTCTATCCGATAGGTTTACCGCTTCCTCAATACTTCTTAACTAATAAGGTTTACAATGCTATAAATTCTTTGAATCCAGGGGACCTTGTCTTGATAAGTTTTGATTTCAGTCCTGGGGAGTGGGTGGAGCTTGGAATTGCCATGAAGGATATTATGCAGCATTTATTCATTAAGCATGCCAGGCTGGTTATAATAGCCTTCTCCCCTAATGGTCCAGCTTTAGCTAACAAGGTTCTCAGCGAAATAGATCTTAAGGGTGCCGTATATGGCAAGGATTACGTTGTTTTGGGATATATCCCTGGTGATGAAGCTGGGATGGCTGCCTTCGTATCTAATCCAAAAATGTTTACTGTTGACTATTATGGTAATCCAATTGCCAATATGCCTATAATGAATGCTTTCAACACCATTAGTGACTTCAAAATGTACATTTTTGCTTGCTACACATGGGTGGATCCATGGCTTAGACAGTTTTCAGGTAAAGTTGGCATGATAATTGGTGTTTTATCTGCAGATATTGTGCCACAAGTTATGCCATATATTAATTCAGGTCAAATGTACTCACTTATTAGGGGTAGTAGGGGTGCAGCTGAATATGAGCAGTTAATGGGGATTAAGGGTGAAGCCACTGCCTTTATGGATGCAGCTTCACTTACAGTATCTCTTGGAGTTGTATTAACCATAGTTGCAAATTATGGTTATCTGAAGAAGAGGTTGGGTGGTCAAAGATGAGTGAAGTTATCACTCCACTTATTGTTGGTGCATTGACTCTCATGGCTTGGAGCCTACTATATAGGGAGAACGTTTTCTATAGGATTGCAGAAGTCCTCGTGGTTGGCTTCGGTATGGGCTACACATTATACATATCCCTCTCAACACTGAATGATATATGGCTTCAACCACTACTTAGTGGGAAATGGTGGCTAATTATACCTGCAATACTAGGATTGATGCTTTACACCATATACTCTAAAAGGTACATGTTCCTGAGTAGATGGGCTATGGCCGCTATAGCCGGTGCAGGTGCAGGTTATGCTGTGAGTAGAGCAGTTCCAGTAATGATTATAGGTCAGATAGAGGGGTTGGGTGTAAAGTTTTCAGAGCTTTCACCTTTAGATTTAGTAAATCACATAATCGCTACAATTGCATGCATTAGCACAGTGGCATATTTCACTTTCACCAGGGAGCATAAAGGTTGGTTTGGCGGATTAACTAGGATTGGTCGTTGGAGTATGATGCTTGCCTTCGGATCAACTTTTGGAGCTTCATTATATGCAAATCAAATATTCACAATTGAGCGTGCAGCATTCTTAGCGAAATATCCACAGAATCTCCTCTTAATAGTTGCAGTGTTATTCATAGCTTATGATGTGTTTAAGCGTAGGAAACATTAAACCAAAACCTTTTTTATTCTTTCTATAAACATAGTCTTTGATTGGTATGGTTAGGGTTAGTGTGGATCCATATTCCGTTATTAATGAAACTATTGCAAAGCTTAATGCTGGTGGGCTTCTATTGGTTTCTATGGGTTTAAGTGGTGTTCCAAATGTTATGACTATTGGTTGGGGTTTGATTGGTAGGATGTGGAGGGAGCCATTCTTTATTGTGGCTGTTAGGAAGTCTAGGTATACTTATAAATTGCTTGAAGAGCGTGGGGAATTCACAGTTAATGTTCCAAGTGATGGTATGGATAAGGTTTTGGAGTATTGTGGAAATTATTCTGGTAGGGATCATGATAAGTTTAAGGAACTTGGCCTTACAGCTATGCCCAGCCATAAGGTTTCAGTGCCATACATAGCTCAATGCCCAATCCACTATGAATGTAAGGTTTCATTCAAAGTTGATGTTACTCCCGGAAGCTTGGAGAAGTCTATTGAGGAGAGCATTTACCCATCTGGGAATTATCATACGCTGTATTTTGGTAGGATACTTGGAGTATATGTTGAAGAATCCATTGCTTCAAAAATTTTAAAATAAAATAATAATTATGATTTATTCCAAATTTAACTCCCTATACTTTTTCTAGGATTTTTGCTTCAATTAATATTTCCACAGCCTTCTCTAGTACTTCCCTTTCAACTTTAACTCCAAATTCCATTAGTATTGTTCTTTGAAGTTCATTTATGCTCATGGGTTTCCTCATGTATAATGGTATCATTACACTCATGATTCTAGACATTATTGGTGTTTTCTCAGCATTCTTCTCCATTTCAATGTACTTCTTCCATCCAATAGCTCTGTATATGGCTCTTTCCGATAGGTTTCCTATGGGTCCCCTATATATGTACTTCTCCCCCTCTTCAACGTATTCTTGTTTTCCAGCTTTCTCCATCAATGCCTTTATGTATTCATCTTCTGCTGTTTTTAGTGTCTTTTCACCTATAACGTTTATTAGGTATCTATATCTTTCATTCACGGTTTCCATGTTTGTGTATTGTAGTTCGTTTGCAATGTATTCGTGGAAGTATGTTTTTGCATACATTTTAACTTCTTCTTCAAATTCCTTCCTAGATATTTTGTATGCTGATTCCCCTGCTGCTATGGCTATTATTTTCGCCAGTGTAGGGTCGAATTTGTCTATTGTATCCTGGTCACTGTGGTAGTATTTGTCAGGCCATTGTAGTATCATTATTGCCGGTATCCATAGTTGGATGTATACGTCGTGGTCGCTTCCAGATTGGTATGGTGTTAGGTCAAATCTATATGATAGTGCGCTTCTAGGTGACCCTATCTCTTCACTTAGTGATAGGTTTCTTTTGAATGTGTAGTATGTTATGGCTTCGTATGGGTGGTAGATTTTTGGTGGTGATTTGACGAAGTTTATTGTTGATCCTGTTAATTCTTGCCTTTCTCCAATCATGTCTAAGTTTATGTTGAAAACTGCTTTTGGCTTTTCATTTAACATGTATGCCAGTGAACCTGCATATTCTGGTATCCATATGAATCTTATTGCATGTTTGTCTGGCTCTTCCAAAATCTTCTTTTCTATGAGTCTTGTGAAGCTTAGAGCTAGCTCCATTAATGCTGCTGATCCACTGACATTATCGTTCACTGTTCCAGCTGGGTGGCAGTAGTGTGCTGTTAAATGGACTTCGCTTTCCAAATTTCCAATTTTCATTGTGACTACTGGTATTGATGCTTCAACTCTATATTTTGCATCAACACTTATTCTAACTATGGGTTTCTCCCCCCTCTCGATTAGTTGTATTAGTTTGTTGGCTGTGCTTCTGGATACTGTTACTGCAGGTATTTTTGCTTCCTTCGCTTCTTCTGGTGTTAGGAATAATCCCATGTATGGAACTGAATCTTCTGTTCCACTCCTCCTATATATTAGAACTCCCATGGCTCCCTTCATTAAGGCATTCTTGTAAACTATGTTTCCATAGCCATATGCGAGTACAATCTTTCCACTTACATCCATCTTCTCATAGTTTTCAATGGATGTTCCATTCCCAACATGTACCACTTCCCCTTCAACAACTCCTCCTGGACTGTGGGCTGCAATGTGTGTTCTTGAATTCTTGTATGTGTGTAGTAATTCTTCCCCTGGCTTTACTAGTCTTAGTTCTCCTCCTCTAACGCTCCAGCCGACCACTGGATCGAAGGATCCATGTTGAACGCTATAACTATACTTCTTCAATTCCACGTTCCATCCACTTCTCCCCCTCAAAGTTTCCTTTATGTATTCTCCAGCTTCTTCAATTCCATCACTACCTTGTATCCTATGGTATTGGCTTAATCTAGTGACGAACTCCATTAATTCCTGTATTGAGTACTCTTCTTTTAGGATTTGATTTATATTCTTCATATTTGCTCATTGTTTAGTTTGCTTGCATCTAAATTTAAGTTATTCTGTTTTGTATGGGTATTGTTAAATACTCATCGTTATATCAATATTTAGTGGTGAGATCTAAGTTGTCTTTTGAACTTTCGAATATGAGTTGGGTGGAGGCTGGTAGGAGGCTACCTTCCTCCGGTATGGTTATAGTTCCCGTGGGTTCCACTGAGCAGCATGGTTTACATTTGGGTTTGGGTACTGATTGGATTGTTGCGTGGGAGCTTGCTAAACGTGTTGGTGAGATTAAGGGTATACCAGTGTTGCCAGTTTTGCCTTATGGTGTTGCTGTGCATCATATGGATTTCCCTGGGACCATAACATTATCCTTTAATACCTTTAAGTCTGTTATTATGGATGTTTTGGAGTCTCTGCATAGGCATGGTGTTTCGAAAGTTCTTTTCATTAATGGGCATGGTGGTAATTTAAATGCTTTGCTTGAAGCTTGTAGGGAGGCTAGAGCTAAATTTAATATGATTTGTGTTGTTTGCCAATGGTGGGATGTCCTTGCAGGTATGGGTTTAACTGTTGAAGGTCAGCCTGCACAGACCCATGCTGGGTATGCTGAAACGGCTTTAATGCTTGCTTCAAGACCTGAATCTGTTCATCTTGAGAATGCAATACTTTCCTCAACTAAGCAGGTTCATAATGAAATTAAGCTTGAGAGTTTAAGTTCAGCTAGATTTATGGGTGGATTAGTGAGGTTGGCTTTGAGCACCTCAGATGTTTCTGATACGGGTTCCATGACTGAAGCTCTTCCAAGTGTAATTCCAGATGTGAGGGATTTCTCTAAGGTTAATTTGGATTTGGGTAGGAGGCTTATGGATTTACTTGTGGATTGGCTTTGCAAATTTGTTGATGCCTTCAAAACTTTCAATCTTCAGAAGACAAGTGTTTCTGAAGATAAGGCATTCAAGGCTTTGAGGGGCGTTTAATTGTGGTTTATATTGATGCCCATACACATTTTGGTCCTCCAGGTAAAGATCTACCTCCAGTAACTCCTGAGGAGAGAATTAAGCTTATGGATTCAATCGGTATGGATGCCATGGTGACGACGCCACCATACTCTTCAATATCTGCTGATAGGAGTTATATGGAGGCAAATCTCTTCCTACTTGATGTTCAGAGGAAGTATCCTGATAGATTTTATTGTGTTGCAAGGGTTAACCCCCATCTTAGGGGGAGGGCTGTTGAAGAGGCTGAGTGGGCTTTGAAGAATGGTTTTTGGGGTATAAAGATTCATTTGAGGAATGAGGCTGTTTCCCCAGATAATCGCATATTAATATTCCCAATAATGGAGAAGCTTAGAGAGCATGGTGGCCTACTATTGCTACATACTGGTGAAGCCGATTATTCACATCCCACTAGTGTTGGGTATTTGGCTGAGCACTTCCCAGAAGTTCCAATCATCATGGGCCATTTGGGTAAATCCTTCTATATGGATGCTATACTTGTAGCTAGATGGTTTGATAATGTTTTTGTGGATACAGCTTTATGTCATAGTTTAGAGGCTATTGAGAAGGCTGTGGATCTCGCTGGCCCTGAGAAGGTTTTGTATGCTTCTGATTTCCCTCAAGGGTGTATTGAGCTTGAAACTTTGAAGATTAAACTTGCAGATATATCTGATAGGGATCGTGAACTCATTCTTGGATTGAATATTAAGCGAATTCTAGATGATATTAGGAAGAGGAGGGGGTTGTGATGGTGGTTATAGATGCACATGCATTCATTGGTGAAAGCATATACTTTAGGAGGGGGGAGTTCCTAGCTGAGGATTTATTGAAGGTTATGGATGAGAATGGTGTTGATATGGCGGTGGTGGTTGCACCTCCACCTGGACCATACTACGATTCTGGGAACAAGTATGTTTATGAGGCTACTAGGAAGTATGATAGGTTAATTGGAGTTTACCGTTTAAACCCATGGTTCGGAGTTTCAGAAATGGATAAGGCTAGGAGGGCTATTGTGGAGTGGGGTTTCAAAGCCATATACATTGATCCACAAAATGAATCCTTCTCAATAACTTCTCCAATTGTTAAATCTGTGATATCCTTAGCTGGAGAGCTTGATGTCCCACTATACATTAAGAGTTCTCAATCGCAATTTTATTCACAGGAGGGTGTGGTCTTCTTATCATACATGAATCAGAATGTGAAGTTCATTACTGGTCAATCATCTTTAGCTGCAATACTATCCACTAGGTCTCCAATGGCGCAGAATCTTAAAAACCTCTTCCTTGAAACTTACCCTTTGAGGGGTGGACATATGGGTGTTGACTACTTCCTTAAACGTTTACCTGAAACTATGGATCCAAGTAGGCTTGTTTTCAGTTCTCAAATGCCCTTTGGACATGTGAAATTGGAATTGAGGACTATTGAGCTTACTGGCTTGGATGATTCATTTAAGCGGCTTATATTGGGTGAAAATATTAAGCGTGTGCTAAAAATATAGGGGTGATAAAACCCCTCACTATGTTTTTAATGGTTTACATATTATCTCCAATATTTTTGTTTCGAAGAAGTCATGTGTGTTTGCAGCTTTTATGACTATTGCTGTATCTGCACCTCTACTTGTACCTGCAATACTTATTATTTCCTCACCTGGTTTAACGTAGCCTGAATCTACAGCCATGCAGGCTATTTCACATGCAACCTTCATTCCCTGCCCGAAAAGTCTAAGTACATTTGCTATTACTTCATCGATCTGCATGGTGTTAAACTTCCTCCTAATAGCTCTACCTATACCTCCAAATATGTGTGTAGCAGTCACTATTTTGCCACCATTCCTCAATATCTTCTCCCTATTCTCGTTTGAGAATTCCTCTACGTTTGGGCCTTTAAACCATGCCACGTGGCTAACCACTATTAGATTGTATCCCTTAAATATCTCTGAAGCCTTCACGCCAGTTTCACCAGTACTACTGGCTACAACTATTGTTTTTATTCCAAGTTCATCTGCACGTTCCTTCGCCAATCTCAATGTTTCATCGGTGTTTTGAGGTCCAGGCTCGTTGAAGTAAACTATCTTCTTCTCTACACCAACCACCATATCTAGCCCTCCTAAAGATTTGTTTTGTTGATTATGAATTTAACATTTATTGTTTTTACATGGGAACATTAACTGTTATATACCCTATTCAATGTATCTTTTAATGGTGATTCATTTGCAATTGAAGTTGTTTACAGTTGGGCCTGTGGCATGTTATCCTCAGGTTTTGGAGGAGATGGGTAGGCAGATGTTTAGTCATAGGAGTAAGGATTACATTGATTTGCATAAAGACTTAACATTCCTACTTAAGGAGTTTCTTGAAACTGAGGGTGAAATATTCTTCTTCCCAAGTTCTGGAACTGGCTTTATGGAGGCTTCCGTTAGGAATTGTGTGGAGAGGAAGATGCTCATATGTGTTAATGGGAGTTTTGGTGAGAGGTATGTTGAGGTTGCTAGAGCCAATGGTAAGGAGGTTGTGGTTTTAGAGACCAAGCTTGGAGAGCCAACAATGCCCGATGTATTGGATGATTACTTGAGGAGGAATCCAGATGTTGAAGCTGTAGCTATAACTCATAATGAAACTAGTATCGGGTTGATTAATCCATTGGAGAAGCTTGCCAGTGTAGTTAAGTCTCATGGTAAGTTGTTGTTTGTTGATGCTGTAAGCTCCATGGGTGGCGTGGATATTAAGGTTGATAAGTGGGGTATAGATGTATGCTTTACGAGTTCACAGAAGTGTTTCGGCATCCCCCCTGGATTAGCTGTTGCCAGTGTTAGTGCGGAGGCTTTGAAGAAATCTGCTAATATGCGCAATAAGGGTTGGTACTTTGATTTCATATTATATAAGAAGTATAATGAGAGATTCTCCACACCAACAACTCCACCAATACCTCAAATGCTTGGTTTGAGGAGGATTCTTAAAATAATAAGGGATGAGTGGGGTGGCAAGTATAAGTATTTTGAGCTTTATAGGGAGAGGAATAGGATTATACGTGAGGGTGTTGAGAAGATTGGTTTGACGTTATTCCCAAAGAGGGGGTTTGAAAGTCCAACTGTCAGTTGCATTAATGCCCCTAAGGGTATGAGTGGAGATGAAGTTTATGAGGCTATGAGGGCTAGGGGTTTTGAGTTGGCTCATGGTTATGGTAAAGTTAAGGATGTTACGTTCAGAATTGGTAATATGGGATACATAGAGTTTAAGGATATCCATGAGATGCTGAAGAATCTTGAAGAGGTAGTTAAGTCTAAAGGTTAAATCCCAATTTTCCTATTCATTCACGTATATAGTGTCCCTCTTAACTCTAACAAAATCTCCACTTTTTATCCTACTTATATCCACCATGTCTACGCATGGTATGTTTGCTATTATTGCACCTACAGCCACTATTGGTTCACAGTACTCATTTATTATTGCTGCTGGCGCTGTGTTTAGTTTCTTCATTCTACAAATTATGTATGTTCCAACGGTGGACCCCTTTCCATGTGGGAATACCAGTATCTTCCCCTTTATGGATTTCCCTTCAAGTGGATGTCCCCTTTCTATCACTATCCCCGTCTTTGGGTCTACGCCTCCCAGAAATGCTATTGGCTCCATTGATACCAGTGCTTCCCCCTCTGCTTCCCCCTCCTTTATCACTCTCCCCTTAATTATCATTCCAAACACCACTTATTGCTGCTTTAATGCAGTCTTCTAAGCTTCCAAATCTAACTTTCACTTTTGAGTGTAGTGGTGCTAATGTGGCCATTTTTGCGCTGTTTGTGGCTAATGTTTTGAATCCCAATTCCTCTATTGGGGCGACAACCATGCATGTATCCCTTATAACCTTTCCTCCAGCTTCATTTATTATATCCAGCAATCCTCTTCTTTTAGCTTCATCATATACTTTTCTTGATGTTGTTATCCATAATTGCGAATTTATTTTCCTACCTTTAATCATGTTTGCTACCTTCCCTATTTCATCTATTGAGGCATGTGGGCATCCAATACTAACCACATCTATCTCCCTAGCATCATAGTTTAAGGCTTCATAGGCTTCCCTTAAATCTTCAATTTCAATTTCTTCAGCACCATCTTTGACAATCTTTTTAATTTTTGCTTCTGGGGTTATGTTTTCCATGTGAAATAACCCTACAGCTCCACTTGCAGCCATTGATGCTCCAAGTGATTTGAGTTCATCTAAATCTGCAGTTTCTATACCCGTAATGTATGGAACTTTATTTCCAACTCTCTTCCCAATTAGGTATCCTAGTGCTCCGAAATCTGAAATCCCCTTCACATTGCATTTAACTTTTATCACGTAGTCTGCAAGTCTATTTTCATCTAGGTGTAACCCGTATTTTGCAGTTCTACCGGTTATTGCTGAGGCTAATGCTGAAATTCCGCTTTCCCTGTTGGTTCTTGCGCCTAGAATTGAGTTTGCATATATTATTGCCGATGATTCCCCCCATGCTATATGTTGTCCAAATTTTGGTTTATTTTCCACTAGGTATGGTGTACATGTGCATGTGGTTTTCACGCCCATCTTCTCATATGCTTTAACTATTCTAATCTGCTTCTCCGCAAATTCCCTGCTAAATCCGAGTTCCTCCCATAACTCCATATCCATTCCAGCTGGATTTAATGTTGCTTCAACCATAGTTTTAACTCCCATGCTTGCGAACTCCTCTAGGAATTCAAGTCCCTCATCCCCTAAATTCTTGTAGCTTACACCAGAGATGTGTGCACTTTCAATTTTAACCAATCCACTTGCATTGTATATCTTCCCCAAAGCCACTATTATCTCCATGGCTCTACGCACGCCTTCCCCCATCTCACCATTAAGCATAGCTTCCTCTTCCCTAGTTAGCATCACATATACCATTATGTTAGGTGGATATAAATAAAAGTGCCCTTTGCAAATGCATTACACATTCATTGGGCTACTCATTTTTGGGATTATTAATTCTCTTATGAATTGGAAAAAATTATTTATGTTTTCTAGTTTTCTCCAATAAGTTTTCCATCTCTAATGTTATATATCTTCTCACACCTCTCTTTTACCATTGGGTCATGCGTTGCAATTATAAATGTTTTGCCAAGGCTTCTATTCAGTTTCGTTATGATTTCCATTATCTTTATGGTTGTATCTGTATCGACACTTCCAGTTGGCTCATCTGCTAGGACTATTGAAGGATCATTTGCCAGTGCTCTTGCTATGGCTACTCTTTGCTGTTCTCCTCCACTCATTTCGTCTGGTTTATGGTTCATTCTATCTTCAAGTCCCACCATTTTAAGCAATTCCACGGCACGTTTCCTCCTCTCCTCTTTCGGTATTTTTGCCAGTGTCATCGGTACTTCAACGTTTTCAAGTGCAGTTAGTACTGGTATTAGGTTTAGGAATTGGAATACGAAGCCAATTTTATTCAACCTATACTCTGCCAACCTTTTTTCACTTAATGTTGTTAAATCTACTTCATCAACGTAGATTTTCCCTTTTGTTGGTGTATCCAATCCCCCTATAATGTTTAGTAGTGTAGTCTTTCCAGATCCTGATGGCCCCACTAGCCCAATTATTTTCCCGTTTGGCATTTTTACAGTGACTCCTCTTAAAGCTTGTACTTCTATTTTCCCATGCCTATATATTTTCACTAGATTTTCTGTTTCAACTATTGCTTTAGACATGTCTTAACGCCTCCACTGGTTTCATTCTTGATGCACGCCAAGCTGGGTATAATCCAGCTATAAGCCCCACTAATACTCCTAGTGCAATGCATACTACAATATTGGTGGGTGTTAATGTTGGTGTGAAGAGCTGTGTGCTTCCCACTTGTCTAATCCCTCTAATTGTTGTTCTACCCAGTATGGATGCTGTTCCCATTATTCCAGGCATGAACATGGGTAATACGTATGCTAATACTCCGCCTACAGCTACCCCTATAACTCCCCCTAGAGCGCCTATAAGTACTGCTTCCGCTAAGAACATCTTTAGTATATCACTACTTTTTGCGCCTATTGCTTTTAGTATTCCAATTTCACGGGTTCTTTCAGACACTGACATTAGCATTGTATTTATTACTCCAAAGCTTCCTGCTACGAGTGCTATTAACCCTATTGTGGCGAAGAACATTGTGAGTGTATTTAGTAGTTGTGTTGCTTGCGTCACCATTGCTGTTGGCGTTGTAACTCTGACGCCTGGTATGTAGCTTGTTATTGTATTTGCAACTTCACTTACCATATATGGGTCTTCACATTTCACAAGTATCTGCGTTGCTTCATTTTCCAGTCCAGTCATATTTTGTGCATCTTCTATGGTGATGTACGCTGAATATTCTTGAAACATCATTCCAGTTTCAAATTCACCTATTACTTCAAACTCCCGTTGCTCTGTTGTCGAAACTCCAACTTTCACTTTCCCACCTATAGTTGTATTCAATGCTTCCATTATGGCTTTGCCGAGAATTATCTTTCCACTTTCCCCTACATTTAGCATTCTCCCATTGATTATGTTTAATCCACCTGTGACTTCGTCATATGTTTGTGGGTCTATTCCATATATTGTAATTCTCGTATTTCCGATGTATCCCATGAAGGACAATTGTGGTGAAACTGCGTAGACCCCTTGTATTTGGCTTACTTGCTCTATTATATTTAGGTTTATGGTTCTCTGTATGGTGAATCCAAATCCTCCAAATGGTTGGCCCCCTCTTCCCGGCGTTGTGGCATTGTATATTGTTATGTCTGCTCCTCCGAGTGCTCTAACCATTTGCGTCACTCTTACATCCATTCCTGAAACTATTGAGAGTAGTGCTAGCATCATTCCAACTCCTACAACTATGCCTAATACTGTTAGCGTCGTTCTAAGTTTCCTTCTACTTATGTTTCTGATAGCCATTTTCCATGTTTCCATAGAGATCAACATATAGATTTAGTATGATGTTTAAAAGGAATCTGTTGAAACGCATTTTCCATATGAAGGAAGTTTTATGTGTATATTTGCTTATGGTTATTTTGATGATTGAAAGGTTATCTACTGGTATTGATGGGTTGGATGAACTTTTGGAGGGTGGTATTCCTAGAGGGTTTTTCGTTGCAGTTACTGGTGAACCTGGGACTGGTAAAACAATTCTCTGCATACATTTCATTAATCGTGGCGTTTTGGATGGTGATAAATGCATTTACGTTACAACCGAGGAGTCTAGGGAGTCTATCATTAGACAGGCTGAGCAGTTTGGATTTAAATTCTCCAAGTATGTTGATGAGGGGAGGCTCATAATAATTGATGCATTAATGGGTAAGGAGGATCAGTGGAGTTTAAATTCCCTCACAGTTGATGATATGGTGAATAAGGTTTTGGAGGCTAAAAAGTCTCTGGGTTATGGTAGAGCTAGACTCGTCATTGACTCCATGAGTGCCTTCTGGCTTGATAAACCTGCAATGGCTAGGAAGTACTCATATTATGTTAAGAAAGTTTTGTATAAGTGGGATTTCACGATCTTCGCAACTTCACAATACGCTATAACTACGTCTGAGGCTTTTGGTTGGGGCTTAGAGCATGTGGCTGATGGGATCATAAGGTTTAGGCGATTCATACGTGGAGGTCAGCTAAAGAGGTATGTTATAATAGAGAAGATGAGGCAGACACAGCACTCATTATACCTCCATGAAATAAGTATTGAGCCGAATGCTGGACTTAAAATTATTGGTAAAGCTGGTGAGAGAGTTGAGGATGTAGCCTTACCAAGCGAAGTCTCAAAGAAGATTAAGAAGGTTAAGGAGAAATCGGAAAAGATCGTTGAAGAATAATGTGTAACATGCTTGATTTAAAATTTGCTCCACCGATTATGCGAGTTTGTAGTGTCATGTTTATATTGATGTGATTCATTACCGTATTATGATGGCTATTATGTTTATCCGTATACCCGATTATTTGAAAAGGGAAATGGGATTGCTAGGGGGATTGTTGACTTGAGTGAAGAAATAAGGGATTCCATTGAAAGAAGGGTTAATGAGATAGAGCAAAGAAGAGTTTTTGAGGAGCTTGAGGCTTTAATTCAAAAGTTGCCTAGAATGCCGAGGGGATCAATAACTAGGTATGTGAGGGAAGATCGTGATAGTAATTGATGCTTCCCTTTTAATGAAGTGTCTCCATCTTTAAACATATTCTCCTAAAAGTTTGTTTCATATTCTTATGGGATGGGATTTTGATGTGGTTTATGTTGACTTGTCCGCCAGGTTTGGAGGATATTGTGGAGCTTGAGTTGAAAGAGAAGTTTGGTTTTGTTAATGTTGTTTTGAAACCATTCAACATTCAAGGTAGGGTTTTGGTGGATATGCAGAGTTCGAATGTTAATGATCTTCTAAGTATGAAATCCATCCATCATGTTAGGAGGTATATTTCAGCATTTACAGTTTCCAGTTCTAAGGATGGTTTGAAGGAGATTTATGATGGCGTTTACTCATTGGATTTGAGTGAGTTTTTACCTAAAACTGCCAGTTTTAGGGTTACTAGTGAGAGGATTGGGATTCATGAGTATACTTCCATGGATGTTCAGAGGGTTGCTGGTCAAGCTATAGTGGATAAGTATAGGAATAGGGTTGATTTGGAGAATTTCGATGTGGAGGTTATTGTTGATGTTGTTCATGATAAATGTGTTGTATGCATTTCCATTAGTAGGGAGTCTCTTCATAAACGTCATTATAGGGTTTTTGATCATCCTGCAGCTTTAAGGCCTACTATTGCTTATGGTATGGTTAGGCTTTCAAATCCATTGGAGGGTAATGTTTTTGTTGACCCAATGGTTGGTGGTGGAACTATACTTATTGAAGCTGCATTGTATATGGGTTCTAAACTTAAACTTTATGGGTTCGATATTAATGAGCGTTTTCTTGAGGGGGCTAAGGCTAATGCTGAAGCTGCCGGTGTTCTCAGCCTCATAAATTTTTCTAAGGGGGATTGCACCAAGCTATCCAATTATATTAGTAATGTGGATAGGATTGTGACTAATCCGCCATATGGTATTAGAATGGAGCCTAAAATTGGTATTAGGCAATTGTATTTCATGTTTGCATCTGAAGCTTATAAGTGTATGAATAGTGGTGGTAGGCTTGTGGTTATAACTTTGAAGGAGGGGGTTATGCGTAAAGCTCTATTGAACGCCAATTTCAGTATTGTCCATGAAAGGTATACGTTACATGGAGATTTGAGGGCGAAAATTTTTGTGGCTGAAAAATGATTATTCAAAGATTTTTGTATATGTTTCGTTAAGCTTTTATCCTATCATGTTATATTTTCAAACATGAGTAGACGTGAAAGGCTTTTGGGCGAGGATTATGATGTGGAGCCAGTTCTACGTTCAAAGATGAAACCTGAACATTTTGATAGGCTTATGAAGATTAGGGATCCTGAACTTCATAGGTGGATTGCTGATATAATCTTGGTTTGCCAACCATCTTCCATATACATAAATACTGGTTCTCAAGACGATATTGAATATATTAGACGTGTATCCCTTGAGCGCGGTGAAGAAATTCCAACCAAGTATCCACTGCAAACCATACATTTTGATGGGGCTAAGGATCTTGCTAGAGATAGGGAGAATACCAGGATTCTTGTGGAGGGGGTTGGTGGAATTCCATTACTGAATACCAGGGGGAGGATTGATGGTTTGAATGAGATTAAGAGTGTTTTGAAGGGGATTATGATGGGTAAGGAAGCCTTTGTGGGATTCTTCTGTTTAGGTCCCAGAAGGTCTCCACTATCGCTTTATGCTGTTCAAGTTACCGATTCAGCTTATGTCATGCATAGTGAGAACATATTGTACAGATTAAGTTACGATGATTTTGTTGGGAGGGGGTCTGAGATTAAGTATATGCGTTTCCTACATTCTGCTGGCGAGAGGAATGAGTATGGTTGGAGTAAGAATTTGGATAAGAGGAGAATTTACATAGACCTTGCTGATGACACTGTTTATAGCACAAATACCCAGTATGCAGGTAATACTGTGGGTTTAAAGAAGCTTGCCCTAAGATTGACTGTTTATAGGGGGTATTTGGAGGGTTGGCTTTCCGAACACATGTTCATTGCCGGCGTTAAGGGGCCAGGGGATAGGATAACCTACTTTACTGGAGCATTTCCCGCTGGTTGTGGTAAGACTTCCACTGCATTGATGGCTGATACAGTTGTGGGTGATGATTTAGCCATTATAAGGGAGGTTAATGGAATTCCTAGAGCCATAAATCCTGAAGTTGGAATGTTTGGGATAATTGAGGGTATTAATCCGAAAGATGATCCTGAAATATATGAGATACTCACATCCCCATATTCTGAAGTTATATTCTCCAATATCTTGTTGATGGGTAATGGTGAAGTTTGGTGGAATGGTAAGATTGGTGTACCCATGGCTGGGTTAAATTATGCTGGTGTATGGTGGCCTGGTAAGGTTGATGAGCGTGGTAATCCAATTCCACCATCACATTCCAATGCTAGATTTACAACGCACATAAAGTATCTTAAGAATCTTGATCCAAGGATAGAGGATCCCGATGGTGTCCCCGTTGGTGGAATGATTTTTGGTGGTAGAGATTCAGATACATGGGTTCCCGTGGAGGAGGGGTTAAGTTGGGAGCATGGAATTGTAACTAAGGGTGCAGCTTTGGAGTCTGAGAGGACTACCGCTGTTCTCGGTAAGGCTGGTGAAAGGGAGTTTAACCCTTACGCCATACTGGATTTCATTTCCATATCCGTGGGGAAGTTTACCGAATTGCACTTCAAGTTTGCTGAGAAGCTCAAGGTTAAACCAAAGGTTTTTGGTGTAAACTACTTCTTGAGAGATGAGAGTGGGAGGTATTTGGCTGAGAAGGTTGATAAGAAGGTTTGGTTGAAGTGGATGGAACTTAGAGTTCATGATGATATAGGCTTCATAGAAATCCCCACTGGAAGGATACCCATATACAATGATCTCGTTGAACTGTTCAATAAAGTTCTTGGTAAAGATTATCCTGAGCAACTCTATGAGAAGGAGTTTACAGTTAGGGTTCCACAGCATTTAGCGAAAATTGAGAGGATATGGAAGATATATGCAAACATACCTGACACTCCGGAAATGCTCTTCCAAATTTTGAGGGAGGAGAGGGAGAGGTTGAAGAAGGCTGAGGACCGCTACGGAAGCTACATTTCACCAATGAAATTCGATAAGAAGTAAATGTGCATTCAATGATTTAACCAGCTAATCCATATTCAAATTTTATTATTTTTGAGGAAGATTTAATAAGCTTCAAAGCCATATTACCTAAGTTGTATGTTGGAGATTTCCGATCTATGGGTTGAAGTTGCTGGTAAGCCTGTTTTGAAGGGTGTTAATTTGAAGATTGATTATGGTGAAGTTCACGTTCTACTTGGACCTAATGGTTCTGGTAAAACTACACTTATAAACGCCATAATTGGTGATCCAAGATTCAAAGTTATCAGAGGCAGTATAAGGTTTAAGGGTATTGACATCACCAATATGCCAATTAATGAGAGGGTTAAATTGGGGATTGGAATTGGATTTCAAATGCCCCCAAAGATTAGGGGTGTTAAGCTTGGAGATTTGTTGAGGGAGATATCATTAAGGTTTGGTGGGAAATCGAATATTGATGAATTGGCTAAATCTCTGAATATGCATGAATTCTTGGATCGCGAAGTTAATGTGGGATTTTCTGGTGGTGAGTTGAAGAGGTGTGAAGTTCTGCAAGTTTTAGTTCAATCCCCAGATCTAGCCATATTCGATGAACCTGATTCCGGCGTTGATGTGGAGAATTTGTCATTGTTGGCTAAGGCTATAAATGATTTTTGCGGTTTAAGTGATAAACCAATTATGAGGAAGAGATCCGCATTGATAATAACCCACTTAGGATACATTTTAAATTACATTAAAGCTGATCGTGCACATGTTATAATGGATGGAGTAGTGGCTTGCTCAGGTAGACCTGATGAGATTATAGAAAACATCAAGAATCATGGTTTTGAGGGGTGTTATAGGTGTCTGAGGGAAAGGGTAAATGGATAGAGGAAGTCAGGGAGAAGGCGAAGAGGGCAATTGATAAGCCCTCAGCCTTTGGCTTGGATTTGGATATTTCAAAATTCAAATCTATCTCTAAATCCTCTGAGTCTATTTCTAGGGATTTGGAGGAGAAGGCTTCTGAGGTTGGTGTGGATCTTAGTGGTAGGGGGAGGGCTGGAAGCTATTTGCAGGTGGATTCCAGCATACTTATGGGTTCCTCCCTCCATGAGGGTGTTGAGGTTTTACCTATCTCTAAAGCCTTAGAATTGTATGATTGGGTTCCAAATTATTATTGGAGGGCTCTTGATGTTGATATGGATAAGTTCACTGCCCTTTCTGAGCTTAAGTGTAGTGGTGGTGTTTTCATTAGGGTTAAGAGTGGCGTTAAAGTTGAGCTTCCAGTTCAAGCATGCTTCTACCTTAAGAGTAGCGGTTTATCCCAGAATGTTCATAATATTATAATTGTTGAGGAGGGGGCTGAACTTAACGTTTTAACTGGCTGTGCCTCTCCAAGGGTTGGTGAAGCTCTACATGTTGGTGTTTCGGAATTTTATGTTAAGAGGGGTGGTAAATTAACTTATACCATGATTCATTCTTGGAGTGAGGGTGTTGATGTTAGGCCTAGAACTGGAGTTTTATTGGAGGATGACGCATCATTCACAAGTATCTATATTAATGTGAATCCAGCTAAAACTATTCAAACTATGCCAATAGTACACCTTAATGGTGAAAATTCCAGGTCTAGCTTAGTATCCATAGTTGTTGCTTCTAATGGTAGTGTTATTGATGTTGGGGGTGAAGCTCACCTTAATGGTAATGGTAGTAAAGCGGAAATAGTTTCAAAGGTTATTGCGAAGGATGATGCCAACGTTATTTCCAGAGGGGTTATTGTGGGTGAAGGCTATAATTGTAGAGGTCACTTGGAGTGTAGGGGTATGTTGCTATCCTCAAAGGCTGTTATAAGAGCTATACCACAATTGGATGCTAAGAATGCTAGTGCCACATTATCCCATGAAGCTGCTATTGGAAGATTTTCCGAAGATGAAGTATATTACCTTATGTCCAGAGGGTTTAGTGAAGAGGAAGCGGTATCCATTATTGTTAGAGGGTTTATGGACATTGGACCTGTGGATCTACCACCATTACTAAGCAAATATGTGAAGTGGGTTCTAGATAATGTTTCCAGGAAGCTTTAGAGTTTGAAGGCTAAAACCCCCATTAAATCCCTTCTAACCTCAACTTTAAATCCAACACTCCTAAGCCTATTTGAAACCCCCTTAACGAAATCTACTCTACGTTTTATTCCAGGTTGACCTGTATAGTGGTATAGGATTCCTCCAAACTTTAAAACTCTATAAAGCTCCTTGTAGAATTCCATGCTATAAAGTTCTCCAGCCAATTGAAATCTTGGTGGATCATGTATAGTTCTATCAAAAGCCTCATCTCCCATTTCACGCACAACTTTTGCTGCGTCTTCAACTATAATCTTTATCCTATCATTCTCCAATCCTCTAGACCATGGGTTTATTTCCGCTATTTTCAGAACGTTTATATCCTTTTCTATGCTTATTACGCTACTTGCACCCATATTTGCTGAAGCTATTGCTGTATATCCAAGTCCTGTGCATACATCGAGCACATCCACTCCCTTATGAACTTTTGCAGCTTTAACTTTCATTAATGCATCTTCCCATGGGGTTACCCCAGTTATTCTATGCATATGTATACCATTGATCTCCAGTGTCGGTGCGGCTTTTTCCGCTACGCATCTAAGCTTATAATAATTCCCATCAGCATAAAACGCCACCTTTACGATTTCCCCATCCTCAAGACAGTATACATCGTTACTGTCAATCAATTCTCTAAGCAATTCCATTTCAATTTTAAATCCATCCACAATTACGATGGAATCACGATTTGCTATATCCACATCTTCCTCTGATATGCCTAAATCAAAACTGACTTTCGCAAAACCCCTACGGGTATTTAATGCTTCAATTATCTTTATTGCAGTGTAACGTGACATTAGCTTCTTCTTATGGTAAGTATACTTGTACTCCATAACCCCATGGTTAATTGTGGGGATGAAACCCTTATTAATATTAACTAAACCTTTTTAAGCTTCAAAATTCAATTCTTTTAGGGTCTGCTATGATTAGGATAATTGATATTGCGGTTAAGGATGTTAAGGTCATAGATGAAGATGAAACTGTTGTTAAAGCTGCTGATATAATGTCGCAATATAACATTGGATGCTTAGTTGTGGTTAAGGATGGTAAACCTGTTGGGATAGTGACTGAGAGGGATATGTTGAAGAGGGTGATAGTTCCATGCTTAGATCCCAGGACAACAAAAGTTTCGAAGGTGATGTCTAAACCACTAATTCATGGGGATCCAGATATGGATCTAGTTTACGCGGCTAAGTTCATGATAAATAATAACATTAAGAGGCTTCCAATAATTGATCGTGGCAAACTTGTGGGTATAGTCACTTTAACAGATATATTGAGAGCCCTACCAGAAGTTGTTAAAGCGTTAGAGGAAAGCTTGATAATTGACAAATTGCACCCAAGATTTAGAAAACTGCTTAAAAAGTGAGAGTGACTCATAGGTTTATATGCGTCTAAAAAACAATATTTTACCCTTTGTTTAAATATTAGGTTATTTCACATCATAGATATTCAATTCTTTAAGGAAATTTTTATTGATATATGGTTTTGCGAAATGTTTATATGTATTGGAGTGAATAGTTTATTTGACTCTTTGCAAAAAATTGGAAATAAAAATATTAATACTACCCTTTTTTTGCGTGGTGTATGCTTTGAGGAGTATACGGGTATCGATCCCGGATGATACTTTACGGGATATTGACTTACTCATTAAAATTGGGCGTTACAATTCTAGGGATGAAGTCATTGCTAAAGCATTAAATGATCTTCTAAACAGAGAATTCGTTAAAATAAATTATGTTAGATACCTTGCAAAGTCTTATTAGGTTTATGCGTATTTAATGAATATATTCGCCTATATATAGGCAAACCTTTATATGGTTGCATCATTTTACGTTTATTTGGTGTATGCTTTGGTGTCGAGAAGTATGCTTGTATCTGCTTCAGCATTGACTGCAGCGTTGGTTTATGTGATGACATGTATAGCTGTCCCCATGCCTAAACCTCTTGGTGTTTGGCATGCTGGCGATATTGCATCCTTTATTTCATCAATACTCTTCGGACCTATTGTTGGAGGATTTGCATGTGGTGTTGGTGCAGCCCTCTTTGACATTTGGAATCCACTTTACCAATCTTCATTTATAATATGGGCTCCAGCAACATTGGTTATACGTGGAATTATGGGTTTCATGATTGGTAAGTTTAGGAGGATTATCCCAAGTAGGCCTAGGTCATCTGAAGTTTTAGCTATGATTATAAGTCATGTATGGAAGAATTTCGCATACTTCGCATACGACTACTATCTCTTTGGCCCCGTAGCATACTTAGACCTATTGACATTCTTCCCATTAAGCGCAATTGATATTGCTGTTACAGTGCCATTATTAGCGGTTATCAGGAAATCC
>Ga0315298_1001636_pt1 | contig 40410 bp, 28 predicted proteins | sample WHS_1_MG_FD_203077 | JGI IMG/M metagenome (GOLD analysis project Ga0315298, IMG submission 203077) | Extremophilic microbial mat communities from Washburn Hot Springs, YNP, Wyoming, USA - WHS_1_MG | ecosystem: Environmental > Aquatic > Thermal springs > Hot (42-90C) | place: USA: Wyoming... | reverse complement strand
GATAATCCATCGAGCTGGTACCATCTGGCCCAGCCGGCCTGGAGCCTGCAGCCGCTGTGGATGGCAGCCGACAGCATCCGCTTGCGGGAATATTTTGGGCCCCACGAAGTGCCGCTGTCGAAGATCGAGCCGGTTCGCACGCGATACGAGGGGACGCTGGGCGACTTCTGGCCCTGGCAGGCCGACCGCAATGTAGAGGGGGGTTGGCTGGAAAGCGGAGGGCAGATCTACGCCTGGGGGTTTGGCGTGCATGGGAACTCGGAGCTGGAGTTTGTGCTGCCGGAGGCGGCCCGCGCGGTGCGCACCTGCCTGGGGCTGGACCATCTGGCTGGGCTGGGCGGATGTGCGCGGGGCGTGATTCGGGTCGAGCCCGCGTCCGCGCCACTGTTCGTGGGGAAAACCCTGGTGGGCTCGACCGAGGTTCAGAATACGAACCGGCTTGCATTCGACCCGAATCGCCCTCCGCGGCGACTGATCCTGCAGACCGAAGCAGCACCCCCGGATGCGCCCCCGGGGGCCGACCCCCTCGACATCCGCGACGCGGTCGACTGGCTGGAGCCGTTGCTGGAACTCGATCCCCAGCGCGTGGCGAGCGAACAACTGCTTCGCGCAGCGCGCATGATCCCCTGCTGGCAAGGCTGGAGGGTAACCACGGCCGAGGCACCTCACGTCCGCCTGGTGACCCAGTGGGACGAATATGGCGGCGCGCCCCGGGCCTACCAGCTTCTGGTGGCGGCCGCCCCGGGGCCGATGCGGGTGTCCGGCCGCCTAACACCCCGTCCCTACCGCGATCAGTTGCTGGTGAGCGTCAGCCGCCCGCCCAATGTATCGCCCAGCCGGCTGGAAATCCGTGTGGAGGGTCGTCCGGTAGGGACGTTCGATATCCCTGTGCGAGCCTCAGCCGAAGCCCCGCCTCTGGTTGCGTCGTTGGCAAAATACCATGGCCGAGAAGTCCAGATCGACCTGATCCATTGGCCCAGCGACGAGAGATCGCTGGTCCGCTGGGATGCCCTTGGGCTGGTCGGTCGCACCGAGGTGCCCTGAGGTAGATGGCTCCAGGTGTCGGGAAGAGGTAGACGGCCAGAGCATGGGTTCCCCCTTTGGCAGCACCAGGATTGCCTTGCCACACGCGATTTCGGTTCCGGCCGACCTTGGACCTCAGCAACAAGGCAAAGCTTCAAAGTCAGGCAGGAGAGCGACGATGCGGACATGTACACGGCGCCAATTTCTTGCCAACACGGCGGGCATGCTTGCCGTGGTGCCGGGCCGTTCGGGCGCAAATGCCGAACCAGCGCCGGCGATAACCCTCCAGACCGATTTCCTCCGCTACAGCATTGGGCCGGATGCTCGCAACCTGCATTTCATCGATAAGCAATCGGGCCGAGACTACGCCGCGCCCGGCAACCACCGATTCTGCCACGTGCGCCGCGGGACGAGGCAGTACCCGGCCACCTCGGCCGTGTGGCGGGACGGTCTGATCGAGGTGAGCTTCGGGGACGCGGGCGTCAAGGCGGGACTTCGGGCTTCGACTTACGCCCAGCACTTGGTGCTGGAGGTCGCCTCGGTCGAAGGCCCGGAAATCGAGGAATTGGTATTGGTGGACATCCCCCTTGCGCTCCAGGGCGCACCGGAGGAGCCCTTCGCCGCCTGTGTGCTGGCGAGGAATGAGCAGACCAGCGTGGCGGCGTTGCCGCGCCCCACAGGCCGACTGCGAGCACATTGCGTGCGGCAGATCGGGTTGATAGGGGCCTCGGTCGCGATCTGTGCGGCACCGCCGGCCGCGCTGCGCAAATCGCTTCAGGAAGCGGTTTCCCTGGCGCCGCAGCTCCCGCACTCGCCTTTGGGGGGCCCCTGGGCGTTAGATGCTCTCGTCAACCGGGGCTCATATCTGTTCAACTTCGACGGCATTACGGAAAAGAACGTGGATGAATGGATCGATCTGGCCCGCGGTTTGGGGATGACTCAGATCGACTTTCACGGGGGCGTGTCGTTCCGTTTCGGCGATTGTGAACCGAACCCTGCCCTGTACCCCCAGGGCCGGAGAAGCCTGAAGCGCGTCATCGACCGGCTGCACGCGGCCGGTATCTCGGCCGGCCTGCACACCTACGCCTTCTTCCTTGCCAAGAATTGTCCTTGGGTGAGCCCGGTGCCCGACTCGCGCCTGGCCAGCCAGGCGGTGTTCGCCCTGTCCGCCGACCTGGCCCCTGAGGCCGACGAGGTACCCGTGCTGGAGCCCACCGACAAGGTTTCGACCATTACCGGATTCTTTGTGCGGAACAGCGTTACGTTGCGGATCGACCAAGAGTTGGTCACTTTTAGCGGCGTGGCGCGCCAGCCGCCGTACCGATTCACAGGGTGCCGGCGCGGGCAGTGCGGGACCAAGCCGGCCGCCCATGCCCGTGGGGCCAAAGCGTTTCATCTGAAAGAGTGCTTCGGGCTGTTCGTGCCCGACCCCCATACCACGCTGTTCACCGAAGTTGCGGCCCGGACGGCCGAGACGATCAACGAGTGCGGTTTCGACATGATGTACTTGGATGCCCTGGATGGCGAGGACATTCTAGGGGGGGCCCAGTACGCCTGGCACTATGGGTCGCGGTTCGTTTACGAAATTTGGCGGCGGCTGCGGCGGCCGGTGCTCACCGAAATGAGCACCTTCCACCATCATCTGTGGTGTGTCCGCTCGCGGTTTTGCGCATGGGACCATCCCAACCGCAGCCACAAGAAGTTCATCGACCTGCATTGCCAGGCCAACGAGGAAAGCCGGCGGATGTTTCTGCCGGGCGAGTTGGGGTGGTGGGCCTTGAAGAACTGGAGCGGGGCCCAGGGGGAACGCACCTTTCCCGACGATATCGAATACCTCATGGCCAAGGCCCTGGCCACCGATACCGGGTTCGCCCTCATGGGCATCGACCCGCGAAGCGCCAGGACCACGCCCGCTCTGCCTCGGCTGGCCGGCATCATCAAGCGGTATGAGGAACTGCGGCACTCGGGCCGGGTGCCCGAAGCGATCAAGGCCCGGCTGCGCCGGCCCGGCGAGGAGTACCGCCTGGAAGGCGACCTGCAAAGCGGCTGGCAGTTCCGCGAAATGGCTTACGACCGGCATAAGGTAGAATCGTCTGAAGTCTGGTCAAGTCAGTGGCGTTGGACCAATCGCTTCGGCCGGCAGCCGCTGTGCCTGCGGATCGAGGCCCTCATGGGCGTCCGCCCTTATGATGACGGGCAGAACGTGGTGCTGGCCGATTTCGGGCAGGAGGCCGAGTTTGCCGTGCGGGCCACGCAGGCGGGGGTTTCGGCCGGCTTGGTTCCGTGGCGCAAGGAGGTCAAAACCGGGCGGGCCAGCGCCTGCTTCACTGCCACCAACCACCGCAGCGATCGCCAGGGCGCGTGGGTCCACGCCGAAAAACGTTTCGCCCCGCCCCGCGACCTGAGCAGACATCAGGCCCTGGGCGTGTGGGTGCATGGCGATGGCCAGGGCCACGTGCTGAACTTCCAACTCCGCAGCCCGCCCCACCTGACCAGCGGCATCGGCGACCACTATGTGGTGATCGATTTCACCGGCTGGCGGTACTTCGAACTGGTCGAACCCGAAGGGGCGCGTTACGCCGAATACGCTTGGCCCTACGGCGACATCTACTCCATCTACCGCGAGTCGGTCCGTTTTGACCAGATCGATTCTTTAGGGCTGTGGTACAACCACCTCCCGCCGGGCAAGGAGGTGCGGTGTCTGGTGAGCCCCATCAAGGCGATTCCTCTGGTCCCGTTGAAGTTGACACACCCCCGCGTCACCATCGCCGGCCGAACGCTGGTGTTTCCCGTGGAGATCCCAAGCGGCTGCTATCTGGAGTTCTTCGGTCCGGAAGACTGCACGCTGTACGGACCGCAGGGCGAAGTGCTTTCCCGGGTCAAGCCGGAGGGCACTGTGCCAACCGTGGAACCGGGCGAGAATCTCGTGGCGTTTCAAGCGGAGGCGGGCGGCTTGCGGCCTCGGGCCTGCGTGACCCTGATTACCCGGGGGAGCGCGCTATCGGCATGAGTGCGGTCCAAGCCGTGGGGCCAACTCACCCGTTGCCAATTTGCAGCGGCAGCCCCGTGTTCTGGCTTGGTTAGACCACTTCGGCCCACGACGTTGAAAGGGGAGCGACAGGGGCCCTGTGGGCCACTGGCCCCGGCTCGATCGCGCGGGCCTTCGGAACACGATCAAGCATTCGGTGTGTGCGGGGGTGGCCCTTCTGCGACTTCCACGAGTTGCCGGCGCGATGGCGGCTGGGTGGCTTGCCAGAGCGAGGGCTCTAACATAAAACAAGGATTCTCGCCTGCCCCCTTGGGGCGGACGGGTCCCGGGCGGCCGGGACTCATGACCCCGCAGGCGGGTGCCTGTCGCATGTTCACCCTTGGGCGTGGGCGGAAGGGCCCAGGCGGGCTGCCCCGTGTTCCGCCCCGTCCTTAGACCCTGGGAGTATGTCACCGATGCCCGAGACGCAATCCAAAGTCATCGCCAAGGACAATGTGGGGGAGATCCTCGATCTGGCCATGAACGCCGGAAAGGGGATCCTCCGGCTGACCCCGACCTGGGTTCCGCGGAGCTTTCTGCACCCCGGCAAGCGCATCAAGCTGGCGCCGACCGACTGGTACGCCCTCGGAACGCACCGGGGCGGCATCGACGAACGGTGGTTCGCCAGCACGACCGAGGCGGCCAACGAAAACCGTGCCCCGGACGAGGGGCTCAGCTATGTGGTCTTCGAGGGGCAGCGTTTTCTGCTCCGCGACGCGGTAGAGGAAGGCAAAGGCCGCATCATCGGCGAGGCGATATGGAACCAGTACCGCCGCTGGCCGGTGTACTCCAAGTTCTTCGATAACATGGGCCCCATTCCCCACCACATGCACCAGCAGTTCCAGCACGCCAAACTGACCGGTCAGGAGGGGAAGCCGGAATGCTACTACTTCCCTCCGCAACTCAATAACGCCGAGAATCACTTCGACTATACCTTCATGGGCCTGGAGCCCGGCACCACCAAGGAGGACGTGATCCGCTGCCTGGAAAACTGGAACAAGGGGGATAACGGCATTTTGGACCTTTCGAAGGCGTACCGCCTCAAGCCGGGCACGGGCTGGATGATCCCCGCCGGGGTGCTGCACGCCCCCGGCTCGATGTGCACCTACGAGCCTCAGTGGGGCAGCGACGTGTTCGGCATGTTCCAATCGCTGGTCGAAGGGCGCCGCGTGCCCTGGGAGCTGTGCGTTAAAGACGTGCCGCCGGAGAAGCACCACGACCTCCAGTTCATCGTCGATCAGCTCGACTGGGAGAAGAACGTCGATCCGTACTTTGTGCTCCACAACTACGTGGAGCCGATCGTGGATCCGGAATTCTCCGGTCCCGGGTACACCGACCGGTGGATCGACTACGGCGGGTTCGACGGGCAGCAGCTTGTATCGGCCAAGGAACTCACCGTCGAGCCGGGCGCCAAGTGTGTGCTCAAAGACCCGGGAGCCAGCGGGTGGATCACCGTGCAGGGCTGCGGCAAGATCAACGGCATGCCGCTGCAAACGCCGGCCATGATCCGCTTTGGTGAGGACACGTGGGACGAGGTGTTCATCACGGCCGAGGCCGCCCGCCAAGGCGTACTCATCGAGAACACTGGCGGCGAACCGCTGGTAGGGCTGCGCTACTTCGGCCCCAACGTCCATCCGAAGACGCCGCAGATTGGCGATCATCGGAAAAAGGGCTGATGGCCGCCTCGCCCGCCTTCGCCGGCGGAACCCACCGAGGCGAGGTTCGGTATTCTGCCAACCGGAAGGATCACCCATGAGCGACACTCACCGCAACAATTTTCCCAAACTGCATAACGCGGCCTGGCCGGGCGTGGTGGGCAAGGGCGGCCCCGGCGCGGAGCCGCCTATCGACTTGGATACGATGCTGGACCTCACGGCCGCGGCCGAAGTGGACGGCCAGAAGTTCGACGGCTTCGACCTTTTCCTCTACCTGCCGCATATCGACATCGATGCCACGGTCCGAAGCGATGATGCGATCAAGGAACTGGCGGACAAGGCGGCCAAGCGCAACCTCCAGATTGGCACGGTGGTGGCTCCCATCTGGCCTCCCACGGGCGGCGGCGCCGCCATGGGCGATGCCGCGCAGCGCCGCAAGTTTCTCGAGCAAGTCCGCAAGGGCTGCCGCGTAGCCAAGGTGCTTCGCGAACTGGGTGTGCGGCCGCATGGCGCGGTGCGGATCGACTCGGCCTCCAGTGTCGAAGCCTGGTACCAGGACCCCGAGGGGAACCAGAAGCGCATCATCGAGACGTTTCGCGAGGCCTGCACCATCGCCGAAGACCATGGCGAACGACTGGCTGCCGAAGGCGAAATCTGCTGGGGCGGTATGCACAGTTGGAAACGGATGCTCCAGATTCTGGAAGGCGTGGGCCGGCCGCAAACCCTGGGCTTCCAGGCCGATATGGCCCACACGCTCTTGTACCTGCTGGGCTACAACGCCCCGGAAGATGCCATCCTGCCGCAGGACTTCGACTGGAGCGACCGGGTCCGCTTCGACGAGGCGTACAAAACGCTGACCGACGCCTTGCGGCCCTGGACCATCGATCTGCACATCGCCCAGAACGATGCCACGGTGCATGGCTCCGGTTCGCACGATAAGACAGGCCGCCACTGCCAGGCGAACGACCCGAATGGCAAGCTGGACATCGTGCGGCATGCCGGCTACTGGATGCGCGACGCCGGCGGACAACCCACGCGCGCCTTCCGGCATATTTGCTGGGATGGCTGCATGTTCCCCAATGCCGTGATGATGAATCCGCAAACCTGGAACGACATCCTGCGGGTGATGGTGGCGGTCCGCGACGCCCATGGCTGGCGAGAATAGCGGGCGCCGCATGCTTCGGCCGCGCAGGCGAAACCCGGCCCGGGCCGCCTTGCTCGGCAGGGTAACAAGATCGGCGGGCCAGAGCGAGGTATAAACTCCGGCCCCTGCTGGACAAGCCGGCAGGGGATAACGTGGTCTTCTTGAGCAAGAAGGATTGAGTTATGTCCAAAGAGCTTCGCATTGCGATGATTGGTTGCGGCTTTATGGGCCGCGCACATTCCAACGCCTGGTTGCAGGTACCCCACTTCTTTCCCCGGGAGCACAAGCCCGTGCTCAAGGTAGCGGTGGCGCGGCCCGAGGAGAAAGACAAACTCGAGAAGTTTCAAAAGGCGTGGGGATACGAGCAGATCAGTTTCGACTGGCGCGAGGCCGTGGCCCGGCCGGATATCGACTTGGTCGATGTGTGCGTTCCCAACGTGATGCACCACGACGTGGTCATCGCGGCCGCCGAAGCGGGCAAAATGGTGGTTTGCGAAAAGCCGCTGGCCATGAACCTCAAGGAGGCCCAGGAGATGGTCGCTGCCGTGGAAAAGGCCGGCGTGCCCAACATGTGCTCGTTCAACTACCGGCGGGTGCCGGCCATCGCCCTGGCCAAACAGATCATCGACGAGGGGCGGATCGGCCGGCCTTTCCACTACTGGGCCACGTACAACCAGGATTACACCATTTCAGCCGATGTGCCGCAGGGCGGTCTGGCGCTGTGGCGGCTGGACGCCCGGGTGGCCGGCTCCGGCGTTACCGGCGACTTGCTGGCCCACTCGATCGACACCGCCGAGTGGCTCAACGGGCCCATCGCCCGCGTCACCGCCGCCACCGAAACCTTCGTCAAGGAGCGCCGCCATGCCGAGACCGGAAAGGTGGAAAAGGTGGGCATCGACGACGCCTGCCTGTTCATCGCGATCTTCCAGAACGGCTCGATGGGCACTTTCGTCAGCACCCGCTACGCCCGCGGCCGCAAAAACTACAACACCTTCGAACTCAACGGCGAACTGGGGGCCGTGCACTTCAACCTGGAGAACCCGCATCTGTTGGACTATTTCCGCTATGCGGACCCCAAAACCGGGCAGAAGATCGAGGACCACCTGACCGGCTGGCAGACCATCCATGTGACCAACTTCGAGCACCCGTACATGAAGAACTGGTGGGTGCCGGGGTGCACCATCGGTTACGAGCACACGTTCATCAACCAGTTCGCCGACTTCCTCGCGGAACTGGAGGGAGGGCCGAAGTTCCAGCCTGACCTCCGGTCGGCCATGCGAACCCAACAGGTGTGCGATGCGGTTTTGGAAAGTGCCCGCACTCGCCAGTGGGTGGAGATTCCGGCCTGAGCGCCGGTCTGGCCGCAGCAGACGTCTCCAACCCCAAGTACAGCACAAAGAGAGCTGGCCACAGAACAACAGCGCGGGTCTGGGCGCAACACGGTTGCTGCACCGGCCGCCAGGGCTTGCGCGTTGGGGAAAGCCCCTCGGGCCGGATGGAATCCACCCCGGGGCCACCAGTGGGCCTTTCGCCATTTCGTGCGGTCGTTGGCGGCGTTTGGGATTATAGCTTGCGGCGTCGGTTATGAACTACTTCGCGCACGCCTGCCGCTTTCTGCATGACCCGCCGCTGGCCGTGGGTACGGCGGTGCCCGACTGGCTGATGGTCTGCGACCGCGGGGTGCGCCTGCGGGTCAAGCACGTGGCGGGGCCGGCCAACGAGTGGTCGGGGCCGGGCCGCCAGTTGGCCCGCGGCATCCTCCAGCACCTCGGCGACGACGCGGCTTTCCACAACAGCGACGCTTTTGCCGAACTGCAACTGGTGATGGCCGGACGGGTGCGGCGGTTTCTTGGCCAGCGGGCAGGCCCCCCGGTCGCTTTTCTCAGCCATTTGGTGCTGGAGTTGTTGCTCGATGCGGCGTTGATTGCCGAGGACCCGGGCCGGCTGGAGGCCTACTACTGCGGCCTGGAGAGCGTCGATGCCGCCTGGGTTCAGCAGACGGTCAACCGGCTGGCGCCGCGGGCGAGTAGCCACCTGGCCGAAATGATGGTCCGCTTCCGCCGGGCCCGCATCTTGTGGGATTATATGGAGGATGCGACACTGCTGAGGCGGTTGAATCAGGTGCTGGCCCGGGCCGGCATGGCCGGCTTGCCCGAGGCGTTCCGCGAGATCCTGGCCGAAGCCCGCCCGCTGGTTGCCGGCCACCGCCACCGGCTGCTGCCACGGGGCGAGCAAACCGGCGGGCCGGACCCCACGTGTTGATCCCACCCGTTTCTGCCCGTTGTGGAGAATTTGCCATGCGTTTTGGAATGAACCTGCTTTTGTGGACGGACACCTTGTCGGACAACATGCTCCCGCTGTTGGATGAGCTGAAAGAGATTGGCTTCGACACCGTAGAAATCCCCTGCTTCGATCTGGACAACCTCGATAACTACGCCAAATGGGGCAAGCGGTTCGATACGCTGGGGCTTGCCCGCACGGGGACGGCTGTGCGCGGTCCTGCCGAGAACCCTATCAGCCGTGATCCCGCCGTGCGGCGCAAAGGCATCGAGGCCAACAAGCGGAACCTGGATTGCTGTGCTGCCGCGGGCTGCACGGTGATGGCCGGGCCTTTCCACTCCGCCCTGGGGGTGTTCAGCGGCAAGGGTCCGACGGAGGACGAATGGCGCTGGGGCGTGGACAGCATGCGGGAAGTCGCCGAACATGCGGAAAAAGTGGGCGTTACCCTGGCCGTCGAGTACCTCAATCGCTTCGAATGCTACTTTCTCAATACGGCGGCGGATGGCGCCCGCTTCTGCCGTGAGGTCAACCACCCCCGTTGCCGGATGATGTACGATACCTTCCACGCCCACATCGAGGAGAAAAGCATCCCGGCAGCCATCCGCGCCCTGAAAGACCTTTTGGTCCATGTCCATATCTCCGAGAACGATCGCAGCACGCCGGGCCAGGGCAACGTCCGCTGGGACCAGAACTTCGACACGCTGCACGAGATCGGCTACGACGGCACCATGGTGGTCGAGGCCTTTGGCTTGGCATTGGAAAAGCTCGTGCCGGCTACCAAGATCTGGCGCCGCATGTACCAGAGCGAACGCCAGTTGGCCACCGACGCCCTGAACTTTATGAAGGCCGAGGTGGCCAAGCGCTGGCGATAGTAGCCACGACGGGCGGTTGCAGCAAGACATTGACTGGGGGGCCTGCCAGTGGGCGGCGGCGGTTGGCCCAGTCGCTCGACGGACCCGCCTCAGTGCCGCCTCAAGGCCCCAGGCGGTAGGCGAAGGCCTCCGGCTCGGTCGTGAGGACGATGCGTGGGCCGTCACGGCGCACTGGCTGGCGGCTTTGCGGTTGGCCGTCGGGCCCGAGGATTTCTACCGTACTCGGCTGGGGCAATGGCCATGGGAGCCGGTCCCAGCGAATGCCGATCTCGGTGCCGGCCGGGGTTTGCGGCAACGGGGTAACCCGCAGGCGCTTTTCCTCCACGGTGAGACGAACGCCAGCGCAGGTTACCACCGGGCCGAAATCCACCGGCTTGCCCTGCGGATTCTGGCGGGCCAAAACGGGATCCGGTTCTGGGCGGTGCGGTGTCCACTCGATGGCCGCACTGCGATTGGCCTCGCCTTTGATCCGCAGCTTCCCCAGCCGGATACGCCGGGTGCCATCGTCCGGCCCGGCCAGGGTCAATCGCTCGCCGCTGGCCGGATTATACACTCCGGCACGAAGCTCTAATGTCTGCTCCGGCGCAAGCTGGTCGGGCAGAATCGCTACCGCATGCCCGGCGAAAGCACCCTTTTGTGGCGCGTCGAAACGGCTGGGCGTGTGCGCAGCCTGGAAGATGATTTCTCCTTCGGCATTGCAGAAGTGCAAGAAAGGCACCCAGCCCGCCGGGATGGCGGCGTCGGCCTGCCATTGGAAGTCGATCTCTAGGCGGCGGCCGCCGGCGTGGCGCACCGCAGCAACGGCCAGGCGGATGGGCAGCTTGGCATCGACCACTTGCCGGCCGTTGACGTACAACTGCTGCGGCGACTGTGCCATCTCCACCATCAGGTCCCCGCGCCGGGCCAGCGATGCCTCCACCCGGCCCTGCGGCCCCGGCACTTGCACCACAAAACCGTAAGTAGGCAGCGTGTGGCCGGCCACGGTCCAGTCCTTGGGGCCGCGGTTGACCCACACCTCGGCCCCACCCGACCACACCACGTGCTGGCGGTGCAAGTCGTCCCCCACGTATTCCACCCGCTCGATATGACGCAGCGCCAAGGCTCGCATCGCCTCGGCCAGGAACCAATACTTCCGAACCACTTCGCGTCCGAACGGCTGCGACACCATGGGCGGGTGACCGGTGAGCACCTCGGTGCTCATGTAATCGTCGCTGTAGATGCCGTGAAGGCGGGAATCGAGCCCGCCTTCGTACCGGCCAGGATAGCCGGCCCCGTGCTGCACGAAGCGGTCATGGTGGGCAGCATCGAACCAGGGGGTGCGTTCGGCGTCGGCATGCGGGATGTCCCACACGCACCATGATCCCCATCGGCTGGCCGTGCCCGGCTTGCCCACACGCAGGTGGTTGGCCTGCGAACCGTCCAACCAGCCGATGAGCTGGTCGTGCCCGCTTTCCGAAATCTGCGGCGCGTCGTTGCCCAACAGCCCGCGAATCCAGGCGAAGTGCCCGCCCCACGTAGTCCGCGTAAAAACGCGGTCGAAAAACTGGCCGTCGGCGGTCCAGTAGTCATACGGCCCGATGCTGGACCACACATCGATGAAATACGCCGTTGGCCCCATCTCTTGAGCAATCAGTTTCAGATTGCGCTGGAGAAACGAGGCCACCCGGTCCGCCCGGAAGCGGTAGGACTGGGCCTTGCGGTATTCGTTCAGCCACCCCCGCACCGGGGTCCCGTCGGCGTGGAACGCGATATGCTGCTCGTAAGAGAAACCTTCGGCATCGGGGTAAAAGTCGATGTAGTTGTCATGCACAGCCACCAGGACGCCGGCCTGTTTGCAGGTGCGGATGACCGACTGCATGTCGGCCAGGGTGCCCAGGCGGGGGTTGGGCGGAAAGATGTCGGGCAGCCGGTAGTCATATCCCCAGCGCTGCCAATCGTGCACGATCGCCAAGGCGTCGGTCAAACCGTAGCAAAAGGACTGGCGCAAGCCATGGGCCAAATCCGCGTATCGGCCGCCCCAGAGGTCGAACACAAAACGGCCGGCCACCCGCGGCACACCCCCTGCGGCTTTCAGGCCGTTGACGCTCCGCCATGCCTTGACCCCCAGCCATACGTCGGCGTCGGCAATGAACGTCATGGTTTGGTTGTGGGGCACGTGAAGCGAGTAGTGGCGCCGTTCGGGCGAGATTTCCAGATGGTCCGGGGGCACATCGACCCCCTGCACCATCGAGGCCTCCTCGAAATCGAAGCCCACAAACGAGGTGGAGAGCTGGTGCCCGTCGAACCCCAGGCGGAACGGTCCCGGCTGGCGGATCGCGTTGCCCTGGCCAGCGTACACCTGGCGAGCCGGCTGGCTCCAAGGCCCGGCAGCCACGTCCTCCAGGTGCACGTGGACCCAGGGCCGGGGCGCAGGCGTGTTTTCCAACCAAAAGCGGGCCCGCAGCGCGCCGTTTTCCACCCCTAGGCGGCCTACAAGATCGAAGGGCCCCAGCGGGCTTTCGAACCGGTGCCGCAGCTTAAGGCCCTCGTCCGGCTCTTCAACGACTTTTTGGAGGACCAGCGGCGAGCGGTCGTCGTCCAGGCGGCTTCCCAGCACCCGCACTTCGAAACCACGGAACGCCAGCATCCGCCCTTGCTGCACAAAGGCCACGGCCGAATCCAGCAGCCCCCGGCGCCCAGGCCACACGTGCACGTCAAACCGTTTAGCTTGGCCCACTGAACCCAACCGCCGCGAGTTGGCCAAATCTTGGGGCGGAAACGGCGCGGGCGAGGGCGGCTGGCCTGCGCAGAGCGTAGGCTCGGCCCAGAAGCAACTATCCCAGCCGGTGTTGTTCTTCGGCCCGGGATGCGATTCGAGCTGGATGCGCACGGTCTGGCCGGCCCAGGCGGTCAAATCGGCCTGGGCTGGCTCCCATGCCTTGGCCGCCGTGTGCCGCTCGAACGCGACTTTGCCCAGTTCCTGGGCGGGGGCATCCCACGGCGCCACACGCACGCGGAAGGTTACGCCGTCGCTGTGTCCCTCTGGGGTCATAGCGCTGGCAAAATCGAGGCGGATGGGTTCGGCTCGCGGAAGCTGGACAGGGTATTCCACCCATACCGTGCCCACCTGACCTTTCTGCCAGGGCGGATGGGCTCGCAGACCCTCGCGGCGCTGGCCGCCCGCGACGGGCTGATCGACCAACACTGTACCGCCGGTTTGCGGTTCGCTCCCTTGCCAGCCCAGCGGCATGACCTGCGGCTTTTGGCCGAATACCGCCACCACCACCCGCCGCGCAGGGATTTGCCACAAGGCCAGCCGGCTATCGGGGGCCAGGCGCACGGGTTGCCACTGCAGGCCAAAGGGCGCGGGTGGGCTTTGAGGAAAGGACGTGGCCACTACCAAAATGGGATGAGCCAGGTATTCCTGCCCCGCCGCCTGAAACCGCACCAAGGCCGCAATCGGGTAGTGGGCCGAGTAGCTGCCTGCCCCCGCCGTCACCCGGAACTCCACACTCGTCTTCTCCTTGCCTTTCACAGCAAACGATGTGGGTTGGCCGGGTTCGGCCCGCCAGCGGTCGATGACCTTCAATTCCACCGTGCCGCGCACGGTTCCCGCCGAGCGGTTCTCCAGCACCACGCGAATCGGTACCGGCGTCTCCAGTCGCTGGAGTTCTGACGGGCCCTCGATGCGGACCTCCAGCGGCCCGACCGAATCAACCGGCGGATTGTACCCCCAGACCGCTATCCCCCGGGCTGCCCCCAGACCGCCGACCACAAGAGCCCAATACCATATCAGATTTCGACGCACTCTCTCGCACCGCATCATGGCCGCATGAAACCTCATCGGACGTCAGAATCGCCAAGCAATCAACCAACCCGTCAACGAACGAGCAAAACCGGGCATTCAACCAGCAAGCAGCCGTCAGGTTCGGCCGCGCCGCCTCGCCGCCGACGCTCAACGTCCCGCCCCGCGTACAGCGTCCGGAGGCCTTTTCGGTGGGGCGGGTTTAGATTTCTTGGCCGCCCGACCGCCCCACGGCGATTGCACGGGCACCGTCCGATCCTTGTCCACCAGCGCCCGGTCGTACACCGTCCCCGGTTCGATAGGGCGGTGAGCTTTTTCGGCCAAGGCAGCTAGCCGAGCGACCACGTCCGGCCGAGAAGCCGAAAGGTCGTGCTTCTCTTCGACATCTTGGTCGAGGTCATACAGCTCCCAGGGGGCGTTAGGCCGAGGACGCACCGCCTTCCAGTTGCCCTGGCGCACGGCCGTCTGGCCGCCGAGCTCCCAGTAGAGATACTCGTGCTGGGCTTGGGCGCGGCCGGCGGCTTGCGGCCCCAAAAGCTCGGGTACGATGGAGATGCCATCGGTATCTTTGGGACATTCGGCTCCGGCCAGTTCGGCCAGCGTGGGCATGATGTCGGGGAAGTACCCCAGATGGTGGCTCACACGCCCGGGGGCGATATGGCTGGGCCACCGCGCGATGAACGGCACCCGCAGCCCTCCCTCGTACAAGTTGCCCTTGGCCCCGCGGAACCGCTTGCCCGTCCGGGGATCCACATTGGGCGCGAACCAGCCCGCCGGATGCTGCTCGTCGGCAAAATAGGTGTATCCGCCGTTGTCGCCCGAAAAGAACACGACGGTCTTTTCCTCCAGGCCCAGTTTTTTGAGCAGCGCCAGGATTTCGCCCACTTGCCGATCCACCAAGTGCACCATGGCCGCGTAGATGCGGGCGTCGCGCGGCGTGAACATGCCGGCCTCCCAGGGCTTGTCCTTGTAAAGCTGCCACGAGGGATCGTCCTCGGGAATACCCCATTGCCCGTGCGGCGGCGTCCAAGGGAGAAAGAGGAAAAAGGGGCGGTGCTGGTTTTCAATCAGGAACTTCCGAGCCTCCTCGAAGATCACATACTGGCTGAACGTCTTGCCCTGGCGCGGGTCGCCGGTGTTGCCGGCCAGCGGTACCTCCCGGCTGTTACAGATCAGGTACGTGGGAAAGAACGTGTGTGCATGGACCTGGTCGTAGTAGCCGAAAAACCGGTCGAACCCGTGGGTTTCCGGCACGCCGGAAGTTCCCCGGCCACCGCATCCCCATTTGCCGAAGCCGCCGCACACGTAGCCGGCCCGCTTCAGGACTGATGCCACGGTTTCCTCGCCGGCGCGAATGGGCTCCCAGCCTGCATTGGTGCGGAGCGAAGTGTGCCCCGAATGCTTGCCGGTCATGAGGCACGCCCGCGTGGGGGCGCACACGGACGAACCGGCCAGGAATTGCGTGAACCGTACGCCCTCGGCTGCCAGCCGGTCGATATGGGGCGTGCGCAGCTCGGGGTGTCCCATGCACGAAAGCTCGTAGTACCCCAGCTCATCAATCACGAAGAATACAATGTTGGGCCTTTCAAGCCGTCCGCTCACTGGCCCGGAGGAGCGCGCCGGGGCGCCGGGTTGTAGGGCAGTTTGCGCGGATGTCGAGGGCGGCGCGGGCCCAGCTCCCAAGAGTACCGCCGCCCACCTAGACCACATTAAGCCCCCCAGTAAAACCAATCCGAGAATGTCTCGCCTAAGCATCTTTTTGTGCTCCCTGCCGATTCATGCCGTACCTGGCCGCCGCGCAAGACCCATCCGGCGGTTTCTGCACTTGCTTCGGCGGCCAGCATACGCCATTTGCCGGCCGAACGCTAGCCAACCTTCCGGCTACGGCGTCTGCTCAAGCTGCGAACAGGTCGCCGCCTTGCCCCTCGCAAGCCCCACCAGCGATAGTTTCGAGTGGTGTGGCACACAAAGGTGCTGCGGGAGTGCGGCGTGCGTTGCCGGAACGGCATCCCCCTCAAAATGGGTATTCTCTTGTCGGTTGGTTTTCGCCGTGGTATAAGGCGCCGATGCGGCTGCTTGTGCGCAGTTCAGCCGGTACTTGCTCGGGTCGCTTGCATGGCTCTGGTGACTTTGCGTGTGCTGGATGGAGCCGATCGCGGCCGGGTCTTTGCCAATGTGCCCACCCCTATTACCGTCGGCCGCGAGGAGGGGAACGTCGTCCAACTGAACGACGAGCGTGTCAGCCGTTACCACCTGAAAATCCAGGAAGACCAGAACAAAGTGGTGCTCACCGACCTGGAGAGCACCAACGGCACCAAGGTCAACGGCGAGAGCGTACAACTTTGGATTCTGCGGCCGGGCGATATTATCGTGATCGGCCGCACGGTGCTGCTGTTCGGCTCGGACGAGGAGATAGCAGCCAGGCTGGCGCGGCTGCGGGGGGCGGATTTGTCGGCCGGCGTGCCCCTAGAGGTAGACGAAATCGATCCATTGGCCGCAACGGCGGCCCTGCAGGCCGAGTTCTTCAGAGGCGACGAGCCGGTCGCCGAAAGCACGCTCCATACCTTGTTGCCGCCTGAACTGCCGCGGGGGTTGTCGCCCGGCCAGTTGGCCCAACTGGCCGAGTTGCTGCAGTATCTGCATCTCCGGCTCCGGCAACTGATTCTTTCGGTCCGCATCCCTCCGCGGACCGACCAAGTGGTCCTCCAGCAGCGCCAGTGGCAAAACCTCTTGGACCTCCAGAACCGCCTGGCCAACTACATCCGCGAGGTAGGCGAGCCGGACGACTAGCTTCGCCGCTGCTTGCCCTGAATTGGCGGGCACACCGGCTCCAGTCCACCAATTCCTCTCAAACCCCCTTGAACCCGTTGCATCGCCGGGAGGCGGCGCTATAGCATGAAGTCGCCGGTCGAGCCCCTGGATGCGGGAACCGCACTTCGGCCGGCACTGCGTTCGCTCGAGGCGTGCCGGGAAGATTCTTCCGAATCGCGAAAGGACCGTTACCAATGCGGGGAGCATGGCTGGCAATAGTGCTGTACAGTGTGGCGGCGTGCGCAGCAGCGGGCGAGCCGCCGCCTGCACCGGGATTGCCCGAACCCATCGTGCCCCAGGGCCTGGGCGTCAACATCCATTTCACCGACCCGCGGCCCGGCGAGATGGAAATGCTTGCCGCGGCCGGCTTCCGCTGGGTCCGCATGGATTTCACCTGGCAAGCCACAGAGCGGAAACGGGGTGAATATGATTTCCGCGCATACGAGCGGCTGTTGAAAGCCTTGGAGCCCCACGGCATCCGGGCATTATTCATTCTGGATTATGGCAATCCCCTGTACGACCAGGGTCTGGCACCGCAAAGCGACGAGGGGCGACGGGCCTTCGCCCGCTGGGCGGCCGCCGCCGCACGCCATTTCCGCAAGCGCGGCATCCTTTGGGAAATGTGGAACGAACCCAATATCTTCTTCTGGCGGCCCAAACCGGACGTCCAACAGTACATCAAGCTGGCCCGCGAGGTCGGCCAGGCCCTGCGCCAGGCAGAGCCGCAGGAGATGTACATCGGGCCGGCCACCTCGCAGATCGACTTTCCGTTCCTCGAAGCGTGTTTCCAAGCCGGCCTGTTGGAATACTGGACCGCCGTATCGGTCCACCCTTACCGGCAGAAACCTCCGGAAACTGTGGCCGACGAATACCAGCGACTCCGAGCGTTGATTGATCGGTACGCCCCCCAAGGAAAACGGGTCCCTATCCTCTCGGGCGAGTGGGGCTATTCCGCCGCGTGGAAGAACTACGATGAAGACCGGCAGGGCCGCTACTTGCCACGCCAATTTCTGACCCACCTGGCCTGCGGCGTGCCCCTTTCGATCTGGTACGACTGGCACGACGACGGTCCAGACCCTAAAGAGCCGGAACATCACTTCGGCACCGTGCGGTTCCCCTATCACGCCGAACGCAGCCCCGTGTACGACCCCAAGCCAGCCTGGCACGCGGCGAAAACCTTGACCAGCGTTTTGGAAGGCTTCCGTTTTGCCGAGCGTGTGCCCACGGGCAACCCGGACGATTTCGTGTATCTTTTCGTCAAGGGCAACCAGCGGCGGTGGGCGGCCTGGACCCTAGCCGAAAAGCCCCGCGAGGCACTTTTGCCTCTCGGCCCGGGCAAGTTCCAAGTGATGGGGCACACGGGCCAAATCGTGGCCTCGATCGAAGCGGCGGGAAAAGAACTGCGCCTGGCCTTGACCGGCGCGCCGCAATACCTTGTGCCTCAATGACGGGCAGAATGCAGTAGAACCGCCTAATGCCTGCTGCGCTGTCGGTTGGCTTTCTGCTTTGCCGCCCGGATTCGCGTGCGCGCCGAGCACGCAGTCAGCAAAGGGGCTTCCTATTGCGCGGGTGGCCACTTGTGGTCTGCCTTCGATCCTTCGAGAATACCGGACGCAGGCTTGCGCGCGAGGCTGGGCATGTCGCTGGCAAAACGCGTTCGGTTGAATCGGTTGTTCGCGCACCCTTCGGGCCGGCTGTGCTCGGCGCCTGTGGACCATTCGGTCAGCTACACCGCCCCTGGTGTGTGGGAATTCCTGCCTATCCGGTGGACCCTGCCCGCCTTCAACTACGTGATCCGCGACGGGATGCGGGCTTGCGAGGCCCTGGGTGCGGCCGGACCGCCCGGCGCCAAAAACTCCACAGCATAATAGTTCTTGCCATGGCCTTGAGCCGGCGCGATCAATGGAGGAACCCGCCATGTATTTCGCTTGGCCATCGTCGTGCGTCGTCGTAGCCCTGGTGGCCTTGTGGACGAGCAACCTTTTGGCCGCCGAGCCGGCGCCTTTGGCCCATTACACGTTCGACGAGGGCACCGGCACGCAAGTGAAGGATTACAGTGGCCACGGACACCATGGCACCCTGCACAATTGCCGGTGGGCGGCTGGGGTGCGAGGCTCGGCTTTGGATTTCTCGCCGCCGGGCAGTTACGTGGATTGCGGCCAACCGCTTGCACAAAGGCTCACCGGCGATATGACCCTTTTGGCCTGGGTCAAGCTTACGCCCAGCGCGTATCCCGATGGCGGGACGAACTGGACCATCGTCGATTGCGAACAATACACGCGCTGGGGGTTCATTTTCCGCGTGGACGGGCAGACCACCAAACTGTACTATCGGGCAAACGCAGCGGGGCGTACTCCCGAATCGTTCTCCCGCACCTTGGTCACGCAGGGCGAATACCACCATCTGGCTTTCGTCCGCCGCGGAACGCGCATTCAACTTTTCGTGGACGGTGTGCCGGAGCGGCCGTTTTCGGGGGACCGGCCGGCAACGCCCGCGGGCAGTTTCAAGATCTCCACTCCCAGCCAGCCGCTTCAGGGCCTTCTGGATGACCTGGCGATCTATGACCGGGCATGGTCCGCCGAGGAGGTATTGGGGCGCTACAAGCAGGAGGCAGCGGCCTATGGCAAGGATACCTCCTGGTTTGGCAAGTTCCGCATCGAGCCGTTCTGGTATTTCGATCGGCACCAGGCCGTACTGGCCGTCGATTTCCTCGGCGTATTACCCCTGCCATCTGGTTGCCGGGCGAGGGTGGAGCTCGGGGCACCTGGTGGCCCGGCGTTAGTGTCGCACCCCGCGGTGCCGGCAGCCGACGCCGTGATGCAGGACTTCGTGTTTGACCTGCAAGGTCTGGCACCGGGGCAGTACGAGTTGCGGGCAGTGCTTCACGATGCCCAAGGAGCCGCCATCACCCGGCAGGGCGCGCCGTTTCGTTATCCGCCGTTACCGGCCAAAGTGCCATCGCCAGCGGAATGCCTCCTGCCGCCGGTACCCTTGCCTTCCAAGCCCGGGCTTTTTTCGGCCGAGGTGCGGGGGGATGGGGGGTTGGTGGTCCGCGTGGCGGGGCAACAGTTCGTGCTGGCTTCGGAGTTTTCGTTCCCCCACGGCGGTTTCAATGCCCTGGGCGGTGCCGCAGGGCAGTCGTCCGCGCAGAGCGAACGCCCATGGAAGCCGGTCATCACGCGCGTCACCCCGGCCGGCTATCGAGTGGAGGCTGCGGGAAGATATTACCGTTTGGTGCGGATCGTGGAGCCGCAGCCCACGCGGGTGTTGGTCCGAGACACGCTGACCAACACCACGGCCGAGCCGCTGGGCGTGCTCATCCGCCACCACGTGCCGGCAATAAAGCCCGAGGCCGGTTGCCGCGTGGGGGGATACCCTGTCGGGGCGTCGCTGCTGGCCAAGGATATCAAGACGAATCCCACGCTGTTTGTTGTGCGTGGCGGGGTGGCGCTGGGGCTTGTGGCCCTGGACGACGTGTTCATCGTGCAGTCGTTGGCGAGCCTGGACCGCGGCACCGCCACCTTGCACACCGATACCTTTGCCTTGGACACAGGCGCCTCGTACACGCTGGAGTGGGCCGTTTATCCGACACCAACCGGCGACTATTACGACTTCATCAACCAGGTTCGGCGCGACGAAGGTCGTAACGGCACGGTGGACGGCGGTCTGGGCTTCATCACGCGCAGCCCCAGCGATCGGCGGGGCGTGCCCAGCCCGCCGTTCGTCGCCCTGCGGAACCTGAAGTATGGCCTGATCCACTGCCTCTCATTTGCGGCCGACGATCCGGGCATTTCTATCGAAGGTATCGAGTTCCTCGAGTATCCCAAGGAACGCGAAGCGCTACGGCGGCAGATCACTGCCATCCACCAGGCCTTTCCAGGCATGAAGGTGCTGTTCCACATCGCACACAGCCTGTACGCCACCAATCAGCCTGAGCAGACCTTCGCCGATTCGCGAGTGATCGGGCCCGACGGCAAACACGCCGTGTACACCACCAATCCGGGCAACTATTTCAGTCCGGAACGTTTGGCCGAGGGATGGAACTGGTACATCTATTACCCCACGCTGGAAAACAGTTTTGGCAAGGCGTTGGTTGCTAGTGTGGATGTTATTCGCGACGAGATTGGGGCCGACGGGGCCTTCATGGACGGCTTCATGTGGGCCTATGGGGGCCAATACACCTACGACCGTTGGGATGGCCATACCGCCATGATCGACCCCCAGACCAAAACTATCACCCGCAAAATGGGCTCTGTGCTTTTGCTTTCGCAGGACGCCTTGGTGGCCTTTTGCCGCAAGATGCGGGAAAAAGGCGGAGTGATCGTGGCCAACAACGCGGTCATCACCCGGACCATCGCGCGCGAAAGCTACCTGCTTCACGACCGCGAATGCTTTGCCGGGCCGGAAGTCCACCTGGCCAGCACCCCCATGGTCCTTTCGCTTCCCTCGGCCATTCAGAGCGAAGCCGATATCCACCGGGATGTGCTCGATAAGCTCGCCTGGGGGAACTTGTACATCTATTACCAGGAAGGAGAAATCACGCATCCTTCGGTACCCGCGCAGATGTATCCCATCACGGTGGAGGAAATCGGCGCCGGCTATGTCAGAGGCCGACAGCGATGGATTACCTCCCGGGGGGGCGTGTACGGCTGGCCGGGGGCCAAGGATTTGCATTTGGTGTACCTGTACGACCGCCGCGGCATGCCGATCCCGCACAACTTTGTCACCACGGTGGATTCCAGCGGGGCGCGCACGCGGGTGGAACTGGGGGATCAACAGTGCGCCGTGATCCGACGGATACCGCTGGTGCTGGACGTTTCAAAGCCGGTCAACCTGCGGGTCGACCGGTATGATCCACGCGGCATCGAACTGGTAGCCAGCGGGGGCGGTCAAGCGAGGCTCACCATCCAGGACGGGGAGTTCCGCATTCGCCCCTCGGCCCGGTACCGGCTCCGGGCGGGACAGCAGGAACGGATTGCCGTGGCCGATGCGTCCGGTGCACTCACCGTGCCACTGGAATTGGGCGACCAGATGCTGGTACGGGTCGAACCGGTGGATGACTGCGAGCCCCAAGGCGGCTCTCCCGCTCCTGCTCACTCAAGGGGCACTCCATGACCACTCCGCGCGAGCGGGTCTGGCAGGCCATCCGTCATATCGAACCGGACCGGGTGCCGTGGCAGATCGGCTGTACCACGCCGGCTCGGCGGAAACTCGAGACGTGGTACGGAACCCCGGATCTGGAGCCCCTGCTGGGAAATCATCTGGCGAAGTACCGCCCCCGCGCGCCGGACGCCCTGGTCGAGGTCCGCGCGGGCTTCTGGCGCGACGAGTTTGGAGTCGTATGGAATCGCACGGTGGATCCCGACATCGGCGTGGTGGAGGTGTATCCGCTGCGTACGCGGTCACTGGAGGGGATGGCCTGGCCCGACCCGCACGATCCCCGCCGCTACGCCGCGCTGCCGGGATTTTTGGCACAGAACCGCGGGCGGTTCTGCTACGTAAGCATATCGTTCTCGCTGTTCGAGCGGGCCTGGACCCTTCGGAGCATGCCCGAGTTGCTGGTGGACATGCTGGAGGCGCCCTCGTTTGTGGACCACCTGCTGGACCGCTTGACGGAGTTCAACTTGGGGATTCTCGATGAGGTGTTGCGGTGGCCTATCGACGGCGTGCTTTTTGGCGATGACTGGGGACAGCAGCGCGGACTGCTGTTCGGCCGGCGGCTGTGGCAGCGGTTCATCAAGCCCCGGCTGGCCCAGATGTACGCGGTGGTGCGGCGGGCCGGCAAGGCGGTCATGATTCACTCCTGCGGCAAGGTGCAGGAGCTGTTTCCAGAACTGATCGAACTGGGGCTGGACGTATTCAACCCCTTCCAGACCGACGTGATGGATCCCGGCCAGATGAAGCGCCAGTTCGGCGACCGGCTTACGTTTTTCGGCGGAGTGAGCGTGCAGAGCTTACTGCCGCGGGGCACCCCACAGCAAATCCGCGACGAGGTGCGGCGACTTTGCGACACGGTGGGCCGAGGGGGAGGATTCATCCTTGCTCCCTCGCATGACCTGCCGGGGGATATCCCCCTCCAGAATATGGTAGCGCTGATAGAAGCGGTACAATCTGCATAACCGCGGGCGTCAAAATGGACGGTTCAAGGAGGGAAGAAAAAATGACAAAGGCCGGAAACTAAGCTAAAGTTTTCTCGCAGGGCCGAAGATTCGGCCTCGCAAGACTCGTCTGGTTGTTGCCTGGGCCTTTTCGGTGGCCTTCCGCGCAAAACGGCTTTTCTGGTTCAGGAAGGCGGCGTAAGGCCCGGGCGAGCTGTCCGGCGGTGCGATTCCGGCTCGCGTTTGGCCGGAATGGCACGTCGGCGGAGACCTTATCCCCGGAGTAACGCCACCATGTCAGGCCCTCTGCGCCGCGGGCGGGTGTGTGGTCGTAAGCCCCAGTCCCGTAAACATCTGCGTCTTTTTTTGGAACGGCTGGAAGAGAGGTGCCTGTTCGACGCGGCCGCCCCGTTTTCGCAGTTGCTCATCACCACCCGAGACGGCGGCGTGGAAACGGTGCAAGTCGAGGAAGCGACGCTCGCCGAGGCGATGGCCGCCTGGCAGGCCGACCCCAATGTGCTGGCGGTGGAGGTGGACCACCAGGTCAGCGTGGCCTTGGTACCCAACGACTCGTATATGGGAAATCTTTGGGGGATGCAGAACACGGGCCAGTCGGGCGGCACGCCCGGCGTGGACATCAGGGCCACGCTGGCCTGGAACCTGGCCACCGGCAGCCTCCGCACTGCCGTGGGGGTGATTGATACGGGCATCGACTACACGCATCCCGACCTCTACAAGAACATATGGCTGAACCAAGGCGAACTGCCACGGAACCTGGGCCTGGTGGATACGGACGGCGACGGATTGATTACGTTTTGGGACCTCAACGAAGCGGCCAATGCGGGAAAAGTGGCGGACGTGAACCAGAACGGGCGCATTGATGCCGGCGACGTGCTCCGCGATTCCCGCTGGGCCGATGGCGTCGATAACGACGGCAACGGCAAAGTGGACGACCTCATCGGCTGGGATTTCGTGAACAACGACAACGACCCTTACGACGACAACAGCCACGGGACGCACGTAGCGGGTACCATCGGGGCCATGGGGAACAATGCCCTAGGGGTGGCGGGGGTCAACTGGAAGGTGCAGCTTGCCCCGCTGAAGTTTTTGGCGGCCAATGGCAGCGGCTACACCAGCGCGGCGGTGGCCGCCCTGAATTACGCGGTGGCCATGGGCATCCGCATCACCAATAACAGTTGGGGCGGCGGTGGATACTCGACCGCCCTGGCCAATGCCCTTGCCAACGCCCGGGCGGCCGGGCACATCTTCGTGGCCGCCGCTGGGAACTCCAGCGCCAACAACGACGCCACGCCCCAATACCCGGCCAGCTACAGCTTCGACAACGTGATCGCCGTGGCCGCTATCGATCGCTACGGCAGTCTGGCCAGCTATTCCAACTATGGGGCCACCAGTGTGGATCTGGCCGCCCCGGGAACCAGCATCGTCAGCACGGTGCCGGGCGGGTACGCCTCGTACAGCGGGACCTCGATGGCCACGCCCCATGTTGCCGGCACCGTGGCCCTTGTGTGGAGCGTCAATCCGGCCTTGGCCTACACCGACGTCATCGCCCGCATCCTGAACAACGTCCACGTGGCCTCGGCGCTGTCGGGCAAGGTGGCCACCGGCGGCTGGCTGGACGCCTATGCTGCTTTGGCCAGCGCCGCCCAAGATCATAGCGGGCCGCGAATCGTTTCGGCCGTGCCTGACGCCAATGGCCCAGTCTCCCGCGTGCGGCTGACATTCAACGAGGCGATCGATCCGGCCAGCTTCACCACGGGCGATGTATCGGGCTTTGTCGGCCCCAACGGTGCTTTGACAGTTTCGGCGGTACAAGGCGTTGCCGGCACGAACAACACGCAGTTCGATGTAACCTTCGCGCCGCAGTCCGCCCCAGGGACCTATCGATTCCTTGTCGGCCCAGATGTCCGCGATATGGCCGGCAACCCTATGGATCAGAATGCCAATGGCGTTGCGGGCGAGGCAAACGATGCGTACCAGGCCAGCTTCACCGTGGCACCGCCGGCCCCGCAAGTCTTCTCGAACACCACCCGCGCAGCCATCCGCGATTACCGCACCACGACCTCGTCGATCACGATCGGCCAGGACCTGGCAATCGCCGACCTGGATGTGGTCCTGGACATCTCGCACACGTTTGACGGCGACCTGTACATCTATCTGCGGGCGCCGGATGGTACGCGGGTGAACCTGGTGCGTTTCCGGGGCGGCAGCGGCGACAACTTCGCCGGTACCACGCTGGATGACGAGGCGTCGCTGCCCGTCAGCCTGGGCGCGGCACCTTTCCGGGGCGGTTTCCGCCCCGAAGGAACCCTCTCGGCTTTCGATGGCAAGAATGCCCGCGGGACCTGGACTCTCTACGTGTATGACGCGGCTCGGTACGATACGGGCTGGCTCAACTCGTGGTCGCTGCGAATCGCGCCCGCAGCAGGATTAGCGCCATCGGCGGCCGGTCCGGTGGGCACTCGGGCTATCGATGCGGTGCTTGCGGAACTGCCTGGGTTCGACCTGAGCCCCCCGGCCGGCCGCCCGGCACATGAGGTCTTGGAAGCGTTGGCTGGCGACCGACCCGCACAGAACCGCGACTGGCGTGTTCGACTCTCGCCGGCTGGAGCACAGCCGCACGGGTTCTCGGAACGTGGAGATTCACCCGGATCGAGCATGGGGGGTGCGGCGGCTGCGGGCCTGGGCCGTGCCGGCGAAGCGCCAGGCCATCAGGCGTCGGCCGGCAGCCTTCGCCACGCGCTGCTCGCCGACGATGCTTCGGAGTGGTTCCATCGACCGCGGCCGGAGGTGGCGAGCAGCCTGTGGAACGGCCGTCCTGGGGCGGCGAGCCGAGGCGCTGGCCTGCGGCCCGCTGCGGTCGATGCGGTGCAGGCCGCCGCACTATGGCAGCAGCCTTTCGCGTGGAGAATCACGGGCTGAGATTCCGGGAGGCTGGCGGTGCCTCCATCCCGCCAGCCGGGCCCTCCGTGGCGCAAATGTCCGCCTCCTTGTTTTCGGCGAGGCGCGTGGATAGGCCGCGCGGGATTATGCCCCGAACTTGGCCAGCCGGCCGGCATGCGCCAGCATCAGCGGCATAAGGTAAATGGCTTCGAATTGTCCCAAGCCGCCGCGCAGGGCCTCGCTCTCGCCGAAGGCCTGGCAGGCGTCTGGCCTGGCCGTTGCAGCCCATAGTAACACCGGCACCGGGTGCCAACTATGGCTGCCCAGCGCCGCCGGCGTGCTGTGATCGCCGGTTACCACCAACACCGTCGGCCGCAGCGATTCCACCCGCGGCACGATCGCGTCGAACTGCTCGATCATCCGCACCTTCTCGGCGAAGTTGCCGTCCTCGCCCCGGCTGTCGGTGTACTTGAAGTGCACGAAGAAGAAATCGTAGTCGTTCCACACGCGGGCCAGCACGTCGATCTCTTCTTCCAAAGTCTTGGGCTGGCCGACCACTTCCATGCCTACCAGGGCGGCCAGCCCTTTGTACATGGGATACACGGCGATGGCCGCCGCGCGCAGCCCGTAGGTCTCTTCATAGGTCGGAAGCACAGGTTTCTTGGAGAACCCGCGGAGCGTCAGCCCATTCGCCTTGGGCTCATGGGCCAAAAGCTTCTCGGCCTGGGCGATGAACTTTCGGGCGATTTCGGCCGTCCGCTGGCTGGCGGGGTCCTCTCCCACAGGCTCTAAAGGCGGCACGCCGGTCTTTTGCGGGTCGGTGTCGTTGACATGATCGCCCAGGCCCTCCGCCCGGAAGATCACTGCAAAGCGGTGCTCCTGCACCGGTTCGACGAAAATCTCCACCCCGGGGATTTGCACTTGGCGAAGCCGCACGGCTAGCGGGGCACTCTCGGAAGTGGGAATCCGGCCGGCCCGGCGATCCTTGATGGTCCGATCGGCATCGAGCGTCACGAAGTTGCAGCGTACCGCCACGTCGTTCGGCCCCACCTGAAAGCCGATGCCGGTGGCCTCCAGCACGCCGCGACCAATGACGTATTTGAGCGGGTCCAGCCCGAAAAGTCCCAAGTGCCCCGGCCCGCTCCCCGGCGTTATGCCCGGCTTGATGGGGATCATCATTCCAAGCACTCCCTGCCTGGCCAAGCGGTCGAGGTTGGGCGTGCGAGCCGCCTCCAACTCGGTGGGACCGCCCGGTTCGCAGGGCAACCCCCCGATGCCGTCGGCGATGAGCATTACCAGTTTTGAATCGTTGCGCGTTTTCAACTCGCGAATCACATCCAAAAAGTCCATATCGTCGATCCCCAAGCACAGTGCGGCCGCCGTAAAATGGGCGCTCTCTACCCACGCGCTAGTCCTTCTGGTCGTGGCGTGCGGAGCACGCGCCCTAACTAGTCGTAACACCTCAGCCCGGTCCCGCCAAGGCCCTCCGTGCTGCTCCCTTGGCAAACGGCGGCCGAACCGCTATGTTGGCGTGCTATTGGCGATTCGATGCATCGTTTTCTCATCTGATGGTTTCCTTGATGGATGCGACGACATCCGATCGGGTCGTTTCGGAGTTGGTGTACGATCCTGCCGGCGCGATGCTTCCGGAGACGGGTCTGGCCCCTGGCGACCTGGCGTGGCTGGCCGCGCGGCTGGAAGCGGCGCGGGCCGAAGTCTTAGCCGATCTGGAGCTGTGGCACCGAGGCGGCCCGATTCCCGCTGAAAAAGATCCGCTCGATGCCGGCTTCATCGATCTTCCGGAACGGTTGCTGGAGGAATACCGCACCGGCGGGCCGACAAGCCTCGTAGGACGCCTGCTCCAGACGGCTCAGCGCCTGCGGGCCGAGGTCGACCGCGTCGTCATCCTAGGCATTGGCGGTTCGTACATGGGCCCGCGGGCATTGTTCGAGGCGCTGTGCCATCCTTATCACAACGAGCGGACTCGCCAGGAACGCCGCGGCACGCCGCGGCTCTACTTCGAAGGGGACAATCTGGACGGCTCCACCGTGGCCGCCCTTTTGGAAATGCTGCGAAGCGATGCCGGGCCCTGGGCGCTGGTAGTCATTTCCAAAAGCGGCGATACGCTGGAAACCGCCGTGGCTTTCCGCGTGTTCTTGAGACTGTTGCAGGAGCAGACCGCCCGCCAGCCTGCGGCCTTGGCCGAACGCGTCATTCCCATCACCGGCGAAAAAGGGGCGTTACGCCAGGCGGCCCAGGCCGTCGGTTGCCGGGAAATCTTCCCCATTCCCCGGGGCGTGGCAGGGCGGTATTCGATCTTCTCGGCGGTGGGGCTTTTGCCCGCCGCCATCATGGGCCTGGATGTGGTTCGGCTGCTGGAAGGGGCGGCCGCCATGAACCGGCGATTCCGCACGGCTCCGCCCGGCCAGAACCCCGTGCTCGACTACACTGGGGTGGCGCACCTCATGGAATGGCGGCGCGGCGCGGCGATCCGCGTGCTGGCCACCTGGGGTAAACGCCTCGAAGCCGTGGGCCTGTGGTACGACCAACTGCTGGCGGAAAGCCTGGGAAAAGACGGCCAAGGTGCGACGCCGATCACGGCGGTCAATACCCGCGACCTCCACTCCCGCGCCCAGCAGCACCAGCAAGGCCGGCGCGATAAGCTCATCACCAACCTGTATGTGGCCACGCCCGGCCCGGGGGATGCGATACCGATTGGCCCCTGCGATTTCAATGGAGGCGCCTTGGATGCCCTAGCGCACAAGACGTTCCCCGAACTGCTGCACGCCGCGCTGCTGGGCACCAACCAGGCCTATCGCGAAGATCGGCGGCCCACCGCCGACCTGCGCCTGCCGCGGCTGGACGAAGCCGCCCTGGGCGAGCTGTTCCAGATGCTCATGCTGGCTACCGTGGTCGAAGGGCGGCTGATCGGAATCAATCCCTACGGCCAGCCAGGCGTCGAAGCCTACAAACGCAACATGAAAGCTATTCTGGAGGCGAGTTGAGCTGTCTTGGAGGGAAGTTGCCGTGGCTGAACTGACTTGGCTGGGACACAATGCGTGGTCGATCGTGGCCGGGGGGCATACGCTGGTTGTTGACCCGTTTCTGGACGATAACCCCGTGGCGGCCGCCCGCGCCGACGAGGTGCACGCGGAGTTCATTTTGATTTCCCACGGCCATTTCGACCACATCGCCGATGCGGAGAAGATCGCCCGGCGTACCGGCGCGTTGGTGATTTCCACGTACGAAATCTGCCAATGGCTCTCGGCCAAGGGGGTAGCTCAAACCCACGGCATGAACATCGGCGGGTCGTATCGCTTTGCTTTCGGCCGGCTGAAGATGACGGCTGCCCAGCATACTTCGATGCTGCCCGACGGCAGCTACGGCGGCACGGCGGCAGGCTTTCTGCTTTACCTGCCCGAGGGGAACGTGTACCTGGCCTGCGACACAGGCCTGTTCTATGACATGAAGTTGATTGGCGAGGAAGGCATCGCCCTGGCCGCCTTGCCCATCGGCGATAACTTCACCATGGGCCCCGAGGACGCCCTGCGGGCGGTCAAGCTCATCAATCCTATCCGGGTGGTGCCCATCCACCGGAACACTTGGCCGCTGATCGCGCAGGACGCCTCCGCCTGGGCCGAGCGGGTGCGGGCTGAAACTCAGGCCGAGCCAGTGGTCATCGAGCCCGGCCAGAAGATACTGCTGTAGCGGCGGCTGGCCGACGCGTGCGGCCCCGGGGCATGCCCGGCGCGGAGCACCGCGCGAGGCGGCCTTCAACCTGGCAGGCCGCCGGTTCACGCTGCGCCTACCCGTAACGGCCCCGGATGTAGTTTTCGGTCTCGGGCTTGCGGGGGTTGAGAAAAATCTCCAGGGTGGAGGCGTGCTCGATGATCTGGCCCATGAGCATGAAAATGCATTCCTGGCTGGCGCGGCGGGCCTGCCCCATATTATGGGTGACCATGACGATCGTATAATTCTGCCGCAACCCGTCAAGCAGTTCCTCGATGCGCTCCGTCCCCTCGGCATCCAGGGCCGAGCAGGGCTCATCCATGAGGATCACTCGGGGTTTGAGGGGCAGCAGGCGGGCGATGCACAGCTTCTGCTGCTGTTCGAGCGTCAGACGCGTGGCCCGGCGGTGCAAGTGGTCCTTCACGTCGTCCCAGAGGTGCACGTCGCGCAAGGCCGATTCGACCATCTCGTCGCGCTGGCGGCGGCTGAAGACGCCGCGGCGGACATGCAGGCGCACGCCGAACAGCACGTTTTCATAGATGGAAATGGGCAGGGGATTGGGACGCTGGAAGACCATGCCCACCGACTTGCGGAGTTCGCCCAGCGAGACGTCGGGATCATAGATATCCTTGCCCAGCACCCGGATCTGGCCGGTGGTGGTCACGTGGCCGTACCGCTCGTTGATGCGGTTGAACGACCGCAGCAGGGTCGTCTTGCCGCACCCCGAGGGGCCGATCAGCGCCGTAATCATCCCCGGCTTGATTCGGAGGGTGATGTCCTTGAGGGCCTGGAACCGGCCGTACCACAGGTTCAGGTTGTCGGTCTCGATAGCGAACTGCATCTTAGCCGAACTCGCCGTTGACGTAGCGCTGGGTGAGCCGCTGCGCCGGGGCAGTGAACAGCTTTTCGGTCTCATCGACTTCGACCAGCCGGCCGGCGTGGAAAAACGCCGTGCGATCGGCCAGTCGGCGTGCCTGGTGCACCAGATTGGTTACCAGCACGATCGTGGTGTGTTGCTTGAGTTCGCGGAGGATGTCTTCGATCTTCATCGTGGTTACGGGGTCGATGGCGATGGAGAACTCGTCCAGGCAGAGGATTTCGGGGCGGTGGGAAAGGGCTCGAGCCAGGGTCAACCGCTGCTGCTGGCCCCCGGAAAGCCGCGTACCGAGCATGTCCAGCCGGTCCTTGACCTCGTCCCAGAGCATGGCTTGGCGCAAACAGGTTTCCACCAATTGGTCCAGGGCCTGACGGTCGGAAAGTCCGGCCCGGCGGGGCGCATAGGCCACGTTCTCGTACACCGAAAGCGGCAGCCCCACCGGCAGAGGAAAAACCATGCCAATCCGCCGCCGCAGGGCGAACACGTCGCGCATGCGGAACACGTCTTGCCCCCCGATGATCACCTGCCCCGACACACGGGCTCCCGGCACAAAGTCGATCGTACGGTTCAGGCATTTCAGGAAGGTGGTCTTGCCCGACTTGGCCGGCCCGATGATGCCGAAGATCTGATGTCGGGGAATCTCCAGCGACACGCCGTCGAGGGCCGGCGTGCGGCCGTACCACACGGAGAGCTTTTCGACGCGGATGGCGGGTTCCACGGCCTTGCCTACCACCTCTTGCGCGTGCGGAAATACATTCGCAGGCCGATCGAAAGGCTATTGACCGCCAGCACCAGGGCGATCAGCACCACGGCGGTTCCGTACTGCGTCGATTCCGGCACCCCCCGGACCTGGGTAGCCAGTGTAAACAGATGCATCGACAACGCCATGAACCGGTCCCCGGGGCCGTAAGGGATCAGCGAGGCCAGGCCATGGTCGGCTACGGGGACGAAAAACACGGCCCCCGTGAACAAGATGGGGGCGGTCTCGCCTGCCGCCCGCGAGACCTGGAGGATCACGCCGGTCAAGATCCCGCTAATGGAATTGGGCAGCACGATGGTGCGGATGGTCTGCCAGCGGGTAGCTCCCAGGTTCCAACATGCCTCCCGAAATGCCATGGGGACGGAAGCCAAGGCCTCCCGGGTGCTGGTGATGATGACCGGCAGGGTCATTACCGCCACGGTGCAGGAGGCCGCCAGCAGCGATTTGCCCATGCCCAGGGCAAACACAAACGCGCCGACCCCGAACAAGGCGTGCACAATGCTGGGCACACCCGCCAGATTCATCACCGCCAAGTTGATCAGCCGCGTCCACCAGTTGTCCGGCGCGTATTCGTTCAGATAAATGCCGGCCAGTACCCCGATGGGCGCGGCGACAGCCAGCGAGCCCAGCACCAGGAAAAAGGTCCCCACCAAAGGCGCCCAGACGCCGCCGGCGGTCATGTAATCCTGCGGGTTCTGCCACACGAAATCCCAACTCAAGGCGGGCCAGGCGCGAACCACAAGGTAGCCCACCACGCCCGCCAGCGGCAGGACCAGCATCAGCGTCATCGCCAGCAACACGGCCTGCGCGACCACCTCCTTTATCCTCTTGGCACGCTCCAGGCTGGAAGCGCTGAACATCTCGACGTGCCGCAAGCGGAGCCGGCGGCCCGGGGCAAGCTCGATCTCGCCGAGTTCGGCCAGTTCCACCAGGCCGGCCACGGCGGCACGCACGCCCCACCAGGGCGAAGTCTCGCTGCCATCCCCACCCTCGCCGTGGGCCTGAAGATGTACGAAAAACCGGTGGACAGGTCGCCGGCGCGGCTGTTTTCCCGGCGCCGGGGGCTGGCGAACGATGTCGAAGTAAACGTCTTGGCCACTAGTCCACTGAACGGCCGCCGCATGCCGGCCGAGGGCTTCCAAGGCCGCTCGGAGGCTGGTGTAGGGCCAGTCGCCCGGGCCAGGATGGCTGGGGGGCACGACGCTGGTCTCGATGCGGTAGCGTTCTTCCGGCGAACCCATCCTAGTTCCCTTGTTCCCCGCCGATGCCCTTGACGACCAGATCGGCAAGCAGATTGACCGCGAACGTAACTCCGAACAGTACCAGCCCAATGACAAACAACACGCGGTAGTGTTCGCCCCGCTCGACGGCCTCGCCCAGTTCAGCGGCAATGGTGGCCGTCAGCGTCCGGATCGGATCCACCAGGCTCTGCGGGATGCGAATCGCATGGCCGGTGGCCATGAGCACCGCCATCGTCTCGCCGATGGCCCGGCCCACCCCCAGAAGCACCGCTGCCAACAAACCGTTGCGGGCAGCAGGGAACAGCACCCGATGTACCATTTCCCACCTACTGGCCCCGAGCGCCAGGGCCGCTTCACGGTAGGCATCGGGCACGGCCTTCAAAGCGTCTTCTCCTACGCTGACGATGATCGGCACGCTCATCAAGGCCAGCAGGATACCCCCGTTGAGAAGGTTCACTCCGATCTCGGCCGAGGTGGTCTCCATCAGAACAGGGCCCACCACCATATAGCCGATGAATCCCCACACCACTGAGGGAACCGCGGCCAAGAGTTCGATCACCACTTTCAGCACCTCTTTAAGGCGGCCGGAACAGAACTCCGAGAGGTAAACGGCCGCGCCCAGCCCCAACGGCACTGCCAGCGCCATGGCCAGCCCCGTGACCGAAAGCGTGCCCACCACCAGCGCCAGGATGCCATACTGTACCCGCACCTGCGACGTGGGGCGCCACTGGATGCTGGTGAAGAATTCGTACCAGTCCAGCTTGGGGAGAACCGGGGCGGCCTCCAGGAAAACGAAAACGAAGATGGCCAGCACAAACAGAATAGCACTATAGCCGCACAGCCGCACTAGCCACTCCACCGGCCGCTCGATGGCGTCCCATAGGCGGTCGAGCCGCGGTCCCAGCCACCCGGCTCCAATTTGCCGTGCAGACGCTTTTTCCCGATTGTCGTTTGGCATACCAGGCATGCTCCGGCAACCTGTATCCGGCAAGACCTGTCAGCGCAACGGAACGTATCCCAACGCCGCGACCACCTTCTGCCCTTCGTCCGAGTAGATCCACTGGAGATACTCGCGCACGACTCCCTGCGGCTGGCCCAGCGTGTAAATCTGCAACGGGCGGGTTATAGGGTACGAACGGTTCAAGGCGTTCGCCGCGGTGGGCGCCACGGCCGGTTTCCCCCGGCCCGGCGACACCCGGAGCATTTTCACCTCCGGCGTCTGGTACCCCATGCCGCTGTACCCGATTGCCAGCGGCGTACGCGCCACCAGCGCGACCACGTCCTTCGAACCATTGGCATCCACCGAGCCCCGCGCAAAGTCCCGTTTCTTGCCGAGAATGACGCTGCGAAAGAACTCGTAGGTCCCCGAGCTGTTCTGCCGCCCGATCCGCACAATGTGGTCGTTGCGTCCCTCCGGCCAGGGCACAAGCTGCGACCACCGGGTGATAGTGCCCCCTTCGCCATAGATTTCCGCAAGCTCCTCTAGGGTGATCTCCTCCAAGGGATTGCTTGGATGGACGTACACCCCCAAGGCGTCGTAGCCAACGATGTGCTCCACAGGTTCGACATGCTGTTTGGCGCGGGCCTCGGCCAATTCCTTCTCGCTCATCTTGCGGCTGGAATTGGCCAAATCGCAATTGCCCGCAATGAGGCTGGCAATCCCCACCCCCGAACCACCGCCCAAAACCTGAATGCTCACCTCCGGATGGCTGCGGTGGTACTGCTCCGCCCAGGCCTGGGCAATGTTGACCATCGTGTCGGACCCTTCGACCCGGATGACGGCCAGCGGCTGGGCCCGGCCCCGCACACAGCCGGCTACCGACAAAAAAACCACGCACAGGACCCAGCCCCACGATGCCACACGCTTGCACCCGGCCCACTCCAACAAGATCCGCTCCCAAACACAATGAGGGGCTGCAAGATTGCTCATTCCGTCAGGATTGTAACGTCAACCCGGTGTGCGGGAGGGGGGCTGGCGTTAAAGAAGCGCAAGAATTATGTTAGGAAACCGTTAGAAGTAGCGCCCCATAGTGGGGGCACGGTACCCATAAGCCATGGATCAGCCCGCTCGCCAGCGGGCGGATCTCCCACCCGATTGTGCTATGACGCGCCCGACGGCGTCCACGTAGCGAGCCTACCTCCGTGTGCCACTGCTTGGCGCAAGCCAAGCAGTGCCGTCGGGGCGTTTGAGCATTGCTTCTGGCGAAGCCGTGGCACACACCCTGCCTCGTGTGCCACTGCTTGCCGCAAGGCAAGCAGTGCCGTCGGGGCGTTTGAGCATTGCTTCTGGCGAAGCCGTGGCACACACCCTGCCTCGTGTGCCACTGCTTGCCGCAAGGCAAGCAGTGCCGTTCCGTTGTTGGCGCACTGCTTCTGGCGGAGCCGTCGCACACACCCTACTTCGTGTGCCACTGCTTGCCGCAAGCCAAGCAGTGCCCAGTGGAGCACTTTGGCACCACGCCCTCCACGGAGCCGTGGCACACCGGGGCACGGCACACCGCCCCGATGCGGCGTAAAGCATTCAGGCGGCCGACAGCCGCACGCCGCGCGTGTCGTTCTCCTGACCGCCAGTTCCCTTCCCATACAGGTAGGGGTTCAACGTCGGGTCGTTGTACATCTTGAATTGCCGGTACACCTTCAGCCGTTTGCGCCCGGCGAAGATATCGTTCAACAACTGCTGGAGGGCCTGCGCCAAGTCGCCAAGCTGGACGCGAAGGATGGCCAGACGCTGTTCCGCTTTGGCGCGATGTTCCTCATCGGCGTCGGTCCGATGGGTCTGCTCTTCCATGTGATAGATGCGCAACGCCAGCACAGACAGTCGGTCGATGGCGCTGCCAGGGGTCTCGGTGTTGAGCTTGGCCCGCGGCCGAGCCACGGTCCCCCATGCCTTGAGCTGGTCCACTAAGAACTCATCAATCCGCTCGATGTAGTCGTTTCGTTCCTGGTTCAGTCGGTCGATGGTCCGCTTGACCTCCGCGATCACCGAATCTTCAACATGGGGGCACCGGGCGATGTCTTCCTGATGCCATAAAAGGAAGTTTTTTTGGTGCTGGCGACAGACCAGGTCCAATAGTCCCTGCCCCTCCCAAGGGTTGTCGATTTCCTGCGTATGCCATCGCTGGACCATATTGCGGTGCAGGTCGGTTATTGCACGGACGTCGATCATCTTGCGGTTCCCTCCATTGAGCCACCGGCCCCAACCGGGCCCAAGAAGGTCCCACCATAATCGAAGTCCGGCAGGCGGACAACGCCAATAGCCCAATGGGCTTGCGGCCTTAGGCTGGGTGGGCGCAATGGTAAATCTGGGCGAATTGCGTCGATCGCGGCGTTCGGCAAACTGGCGCGGTGTGTGCTCCAGGCCCGCGTTGCCATTTGCACCCCGAACACTTCTTGGGCGTGCCGAACACCTTGGAGATTTTGGCGCAAACAAAAACCCCCACGCCGCGGCGCGGGGGCCTTTGTCAGTTCACTGAGGCGGGCAGGTCAGACGACGCGAACCCGTTCGGCCCGTGGGCCTTTGGGACCCCGGCCTTCCTCGTACTGCACACGCTGGCCCTGACGCAGGTCCTCGATCTCCGCCCCCTCCAGGGCCGAGTGATGGAAGAACAGGTCGCCCCGTTCTCCCTGAATGAATCCAAAACCTTTGTCAGCCACCAGCTTCTTGATGGTACCTTGCGGCATCTCCATCACTCCTCGAAAAACGAACGTACTCTGACCGGCCCGATAGCTCACGGCCCCACGATACAGGAGCAGTCGACCGGCCCCGCTGCCAAAGGAGGAAATTCAACCGCAATCGGACCGAGATACCGCAGGGGTTCGTCGTCAGACCACAGTGGGAACAGAACACATCCACTCAAAAGAGTGCGGGGCGATTCGCTCCCGTCCCTTGGCTAGCTCAACTATACGGCTATTTCCGGGGCCAGCAAGAGCAATTCTTTGAGTTTTCTTCCGAAACGGCCCGAAAGTGGGGTGCTTGAGCCTGTTCGGCGCGTCCTCAACCGCAACAAATGCCCGCCCTCGCCACCGGTTGCAACACTAAACTCATTTCACCTCAAGCATCCGTTCCAAGGCCACCAAAGCGTCGGCGGCCGTGGCATCGTCCACGCGGATCACGTTGACGGGCGTGCCGGCCGCCAAGTTCTCCACCGCCCAGCACAGGTGGGGCAGGTCGATGCGGAACATTGTCGAGCACATGCACACCAGCGGCGAAAGAAAGTAGATTTCCTGCTCCGGGTGTTCGCGTTTCAGGCGATTCACCAAATGCAATTCGGTGCCGATTGCCCAACGGGTGCCTGGCGGGGCCTCTTCGACCAAACGGATGATCCGGCCGGTGGAACCGATGGCGTCGGCCTTGGCCACCACTTCCTGCATGCACTCCGGGTGCACGAGGATCTTGATGTCGGGGAAGCGGGCGCGAAACTGATCGACGTGTTCCGGCCGGAACATCTGATGCACGCTGCAGTGGCCTTTCCAAAGGATGACCCGGCTGCGGCGGATCGCCTCGGGGGAGTTCCCGCCCAGTTCATCCGCGTAGGGGTCCCATACCGGCATGGCTTCCATCGGAATACCCATCGCCAGCGCGGTATTACGGCCCAGGTGCTGGTCGGGGAAGAACAGCACGCGGCTCCGCCGGGCGAACGCCCATTGCAAAACGGCCGCCGCATTGGCCGACGTGCATACGATGCCCCCCCGCCGGCCGCAAAACGCCTTCAAGCTGGCTGCCGAATTCACGTACGTTACCGGCATGAGGTCGTCCAGGTCGATGATTTCGCCCAACTGGGACCAGCAATCTTCGACTTGATCGATCTCGGCCATGTCGGCCATAGAGCAGCCCGCCGCCAAGTCGGGGAGGATGACGGGTATGCGTTGACCGCCACGCTCAGCCACCCGCTGCGGCCGATTGGCCAGGATGTCGGCGGTCTCGGCCATGAAATGTACTCCGCAGAACACAATCGCCTGGCACTGCCGATTGCCCGCCGCCAGCTCGCTCAGCCGATAGCTGTCGCCCCGCAGGTCCGCCAGCGCCACCACCTCGTCCTGCTGGTAATGGTGCCCCAGGATCAGCAGCCGCGGTCCCATCTGTTTGCGCACGGCCTGGATGCGGGCAGTCAGCACCGCAGGGTCCAGACCCTGATATGCCTTCAGCGGAAAGGCAACTTGGCTTGGAGCCTCGGAATGAGACTCCAAAAGAGATAGCGTCGTATTAAACGGAACCCTCATGTGGCACCTACACCGGGTAGGCCGGAATCCCCATTAGTAGTTACAAGGCTGGCCTGCCCACTTCTCGGCTCATATTGGCCATCCGATTCCAAAAGGCCATCGGAAGCTCGCGCCAGGGGCAGGACCGGCCCATCCTTCTTGGAATTTCGCGCCCGCTGCCAAAAGCTCCATGGATCGCCCCAGCTTTTCGACACACCCCCCTGTGGCCTAACGGCTCCTACGGAAGTATACGCGCCGGCAAGAGCAAAGCCACCTACTGCACACCCCTCCAGGTGGGGCGGGCGGCAGGAGGTACCGGCGGGCGGGCAATTTTGGTTTTTCCCGTACTGTTTTCCCGCGGCCGGCGGGTATAGATAATGGAGGATGGGAGGCCGGAAGACGCTTGGGCTTTTTGGCGCCCGGAGTTTATCGCTTGGATCCGGCGCCCCATGGGTATGGCGATCAATCAGACAGTGTGACGTCGTGCGGAACGCGGAGGCGGATATGGCATTTGGTGACTTGCAGGTTCGGGGGGTTTCGCGGCGGCGGTTCTTGGAACGGATGGGGCTGATTTGTGCCACAGGGGCGGCGGCCGGTACGGGGGCATCCGGCACCGAATGGATATTGGCTGCCGAGGACTCAGGCCCCATCGACTGCGGGCCGCCTCCGGCTGCCAAACCCCAGCATCAAACTGGCGGCGAGGCCTTTGCACCGCTGCCGCTACCGGTAACGCCGCTGCGGCGTTCGGAAAAGAAGCGGCCGCCCACCCCGCCCGCTTTGATCGGAAAAATGGCGATGGGGCCTGCCCGCTGGATGACCAAGGACGGCAAGCGGATCATGTACCGCGACTGGATGACCGACCCGGCCGACCTTGCCACGCTGCTTTCCTGGACTAACGAGAAGCTGGGCATCAACTACCGGGCCATGGAGGCCGATTTCGAGCACTTCTCGTTCGATCCGCGCGAATTGCCCGCGCTGCTGTTTGCGGGACACAACAAATTCGAACTCTCCGACGCCGTGCGCCAGAAACTGGCTCGTTATGTGCTCGACGGCGGGATGATCATCGGCGATGCGTGTTGCGGCTGGAAGGATTTTGCAGAATCGTTCCGGCGCGAGATGGAGCGGATCTTCCCCGGCCGGCCGCTCCGCCGCATGTTGCGCGAAGAACCTCTCTTTTCCTCGTACTACAAACTCGGCGCACTGACCTACAAGCGGGGCGACGGTTCGACTTATGTAGACGAACCGGTGCTGGAGTCGATCGATTTCGGCTGCCGCTCCGGGGTGATTTTCTCGCCCGCCGACCTGACCTGCGGCTGGGATGGCCACGAACACCCCCGCGGCACCCGGGTGGTCATCGACCAGGCCCGCCAACTGGGCGCCAACCTCGTGACCTATCTGCTCGGCACCTTCCAACTCGCCCGTTTCCTCAGCTCGACCAAAGTGTACTACGAGGCCGAGGCGCCCAGCCGCGACGACTTCGTCTTCGCCCAGTTGATCCATGAGGGCGACTGGGACCCCGACCCTTCGGCCGTCCACAACCTGCTAAAGTTCGCCCGCGACAACTCCACCCTGGAGGTCAAATTCAAGCGGCAGAACGTACAGTTGAAGGACCCCAAGGCGATTAGCTATCCGCTGCTGTACATGACCGGCCACCGCGAGTTCGTGTGGAACCCCGAGGAAGTCGGTATCCTTCAGAAGTATCTCCAGGCGGGGGGCATGTTGCTGGCCGATGCATGCTGTGGCCGCATGGCGTTCGACCTGGCCTTCCGCCGGGAGATTGCCAAGGTCTTCCCCGGCAAACGGCTGGAAAAGCTCCCTGCGGACCATCCGCTGTATCACTGCCACTACGACATCACGACGGTGGAGTACACCCCCCGGGTGCGCGAGGATTTCGGCCCGCTGGATGCGCCGGAACTCGAAGGCATCAGCCTCGATGGCCGGCTTGCGGTGGTGTACAGCAAGTTCGATCTGGGCAACGGTTGGGAACAGTTTCCGCACGCTTACAGCTACGGGCTGAAGGACGAATCGGCCTTGCAGATCGGGACCAACGTGCTGGTGTACGCGACCACGCATTAGTCGCCTCGCGGCCCGACGCCGGAACCCCTGTGCGGCGCTCCTCGCCAGCGGTGCGCGTGGTCCTGTGGCCCGGGGAACCTGCTGGCCGACGCCGAGTCATCGCCGGCGGCGCATGGCTCGCTGGATTTCGCGCTGGGCCTGGGCTTTTTTCATCGACTCGCGCTTGTCGTGGAGCTGCTTGCCCCGACAGAGGCCCAAGAGGACTTTGGCCCGGCCGGACTTGAAATACAGCTTCAACGGTACCAGCGTCAGCCCCCGCTCAAACGCCCGGCAGGCGAACCGTTTGATCTCGCGGCGGTGAAGGAGGAGTTTGCGTGGCCGGCGCGGGGGATGATTGAAGCGGCTGGCCTGGGGGTACTCCGGAATATCGCATCCCACCAGCCAGACTTCGCCGTCCTTGACCCGGGCATAGGCTTCCTCGAGCGACACCCGCCCTTCGCGCAACGTCTTCACCTCGCTGCCCACGAGCACGATCCCACATTCCAGCGTGTCCAGAATGTGGTATTGGTGCCGAGCGCGGCGGTTCTCGCTGATGACCCGCTGGTTGTCGTGCTCTTTGTCGGGGCGCTTCTTCGGCGTCATGGGATTCCTGGGGCAAGGCCAAACCACCCCTTTCTACCTACCAGCCGCACAGCCGCGCGGCAAGCACCCCATGGGGGCGGGTCGTCCATGTGGATCGTAATGATCTTCCAAAGACGTGACAGACCGGCCTGCGTGCCGCTGCTTGTCGTAAGGCAACGCGTCCGCAGTGTGCCACTGCTTGGCGCAAGCCAAGCAGTGCCGTTGCGCTGTTCGCGCACTGCTTCTGGCGAAGCAGTGGCACACACCCAGCCTCGTGTGCCACTGCTTGGCGCAAGCCAAGCAGTGCCGTTGCGCTGTTCGCGCACTGCTTCTGGCGAAGCAGTGGCACACACCCAGCCTCGTGTGCCACT
>Ga0315298_1001634_pt1 | contig 40433 bp, 48 predicted proteins | sample WHS_1_MG_FD_203077 | JGI IMG/M metagenome (GOLD analysis project Ga0315298, IMG submission 203077) | Extremophilic microbial mat communities from Washburn Hot Springs, YNP, Wyoming, USA - WHS_1_MG | ecosystem: Environmental > Aquatic > Thermal springs > Hot (42-90C) | place: USA: Wyoming... | reverse complement strand
TTTTGCTGGCAGCCGTTTATAATTTCACGCCTCGGGTTGTTAGCTCAGTTGGTAGAGCAGCTGACTCTTAATCAGCGGGTCGTGGGTTCGATCCCCTCACAACCCACCAAATAAAACAGGCACTTAGTAAGTTATCCTAGGTGCCTTTTGTTTTTCCATCCAACCTATATCCAACCACAAACCATGCTGGCTCAAGCCATGAAGGCGACGGCTACTATGGTGCGCACTCCGGCCACAATGAAAAACTTCTCGACGTCATCAGCTACTTGGAATAGATGGTCAATCGTCTAGTCCCGGAAAGTCCCAGTCTCCCAGCTGCGCTTCGCCGGTCTGGTAGAACTGCTTCACCAGCTTGACGTACTCCAAGAAATCCCGGTTCTCCGTGGCCAGCCGATTGGCCATGTCCCAATCAATCTCATCACGCTCGCGGGCTGGAATGAGCGCTTGACTATCTGTAGGGTTTTCCATGTCCAGTTTGATGAAGCCAATGCCATGCGCTGCGAACAGCATCCGTAGTTCCTTCAGCGTATCAGTGCCGCCGATTTCCGCCGCGACCAGATAGCCGAAGTTGGCCCAAGACGAATTCGATACCGCCTGGAAGAAGCACTCGCGCGCGTTCGAACGGTTGATCAGCAGCTTGGCCTCGAACGACCACAGCTTGGTGCGTTTATCGGCATACTGCGTAACGCAATCGCGCACTTCGCGGTGCTATTCCTTGCTCAAATCCTCCATGCCGACCACATCCGGGTACAGCCAGCGGTTGCCGTTGGGCCCGCGCTTGTTGGACGAGCGCTTTTCTTCGATACGCTTGGAGAATACTCCGAACTCCTCCCACAAGTACTGCGACAACATCGAATAAAGCGCGCACTCATCGATGTTCAAGGTGCTCGCGTCCGTCATTGACGCTGCATCCTCGCACTCGACCGCCGCCACCTCGGCGCTGTCCGTTCGGTCCGAGTAGTAATGCTTGCGCGGCCGCCCCTCGGTCGTCTTCAGCTCCAGATGCTTCCTTTGCAGGCGCGGCAACTGGGAACTGATCTCGCGCACGATCTGCTGTACCAGTTCGGCATCCGTTTCGAGGTATTGGCTGCTCTGCTTTTTGGCCTGACACTGCTCGGGGTAGGTCGCAAACACCCACTCGGCGATCTGGCGCGCGGTGAATTTCTCATCCGGATGCGCCTTCAGGTAGCTGACGACGGTTTTGGCCAGATTTAATTCCATACCTACTCCTCTCTCGTCCCGGTCATCACGCCGACGCCCCAGTCTGCGGTCGCGTCTTCGGCGGAACCGTCCCCTGCTGATAGGCCGCATCGAAAACGGTGTCCGTCAGCCAGCGCTTGAAGTTGGGGTTGTCGCTGAACTGCTTGAACAGTTCGGTGTGGTCGGACAGCAGCTCGAACACCACCCGGTTGAGGGCCTTGTTGTGCTCCAGTTTGGCGATTTGCTTGTCGGAGTTCGCCTGCGCGTTTTGGTAGGCCTTGTCCTGCGCCACCCGCGCCGGGATTTCCTCGGTGATGACTTTGCGGATCTTGTCCTCGTCTGTTAATCAGCGTCATCGGTAGAACAATCGTCAGCGTCCCGGCGTGAACACATGCCAGCGGGGCGATCGTCGACATACTGGCATGATTCATAAAAAAAGGACCGTCGATCGTCCACCATGCAAGGTGTTCAGTTGAATTGCTGATTTGGCACGCATCCTGTTCATTTTTTCGCGCTGACCGACATAGTAGACGGTCAGAGCATTGTCGCCCACCGGCTCGGTGGTGACGATGCGCACCACCTGCCCGGGCTCGAGGCCCGTGATGGCGGCGTTCTTCTGGATCTGTTCGAGTTTGAGCACGTTCTCTCCCGATATTGACCCCAGTGTACCTGACTGCAGCGCGAGTTGCATAAGGTAGCCGTCTAGCGCGTACGTGAGCGCCGATTTTTGGAAGAAAAGCGCTACAAACCCCTGGCTAATTCACGGCACAGGGCAAGACACCGAGCAAACGGACAGGCGAGGTTGTCAACGCAGGCGATGGATCAAGAGCCCGAGGCTGGCGCGGATCGCTCCTCTACGGCGGGATCTTCTTCATCGCCAAACCAGCGTCGGGCGAGGGTGTTCAGTTCAGCCAGCACTGCCCCAAGCTCCCGTCCGCGCTCCGTCAAACCGTAGCGCACCTCTGGCGGGACGGTGGGGCGGTAATCTCGGAAGACGATCTGTGCGCTTTCCAGAACGCGCAGGCGCTCGGTGAGCATGCGCGACGAGATTCCGGGGATGGCTTTCTTGAGGGCGCCAAAACGCAGTGTGCCCTGGTTTTCCAGCACCCAGAGGATGTAGGTGGTCCACGGCCCCATCAGCAGCCGCAACAGTTGGTCCATGGGGCAAGCCTGTTCCTGTCGGGATTGGCGCATATTAGTTACTTTGAAGTACCTACTTTACAAAGGGAATCGAGAGTGCTCTATTGAACCCCAGACTCCAGGTGGAGTCCAGCAAGGAGGAGATATCGTGACTAAGATTCTGGTGCTATACCACAGCCTGTGGGGTCATGTGGAAGCTATGGCCCAGGCGGAAGCCGAAGGTGCCCGTTCCGTGGCCGGAACCCAGGTGGACGTCAAACGCGTCCCCGAGACTATGCCGGCGGAGACCCTGGCCAGTCTGCACGCCAAAACGACCCAAGCAGCGGCCGAAGCGCACCCCGACGACCTGGCGAACTACGATGCCATTCTCTTTGGGACGCCTACGCGCTTCGGCAATATGAGCGGACAGATGCGTAATTTTCTCGACCGCACGGGTAATCTTTGGCAACAGGGCGCTTTGGTGGGCAAGGTCGGCGGCGTCTTTGTCAGTACCGCTTCACAGCACGGCGGCCAGGAAACCACCATCACGTCCTTCCACAGCTTTTTGCTTCACCAGGGGATGATCGTCGTCGGCGTACCCTACAGTTGCGCAGAACTCCTCAATATGGACGAGATCAGCGGCGGCACCCCCTACGGCGCCAGCACCCTGGCCAAGGGCGACGGCAGCCGCATGCCTTCGGCCAACGAACTCGCCATTGCCCGCTTCCAGGGGCGGCATGTGGCGGAAATCAGCAAGAAACTGTTTGGGTAAAATAGGAGAAATGCCATGTTCGCAAAACGCCTGACGACCGCACTGGCCGTATCCACCGTACTGATGGCCGGGACGGCCTGCGCCGCGCCAGCCAAACACTATGCCTATCTCGACGGCAATCCCGACGGTACCTATCGCATCGATCCCCAGCACACCAACGTGCTCTTCACCATCGGCCACGTCGGCATTACCGAATTTACGGGGCGCTTCGACCAGATCTCCGGCACCTATACCTTCGACGCGCAAGACCCGGCCAAGGATCGGGTGCACATCACCATACCCGCCGCCAGCATCAATACGGATTACCCCCTGCGCGATCAACATCTGCGCAGCAAGGAATTCTTCGACGTCAAGCAGTATCCAGACATTACCTTCGTCAGCACCAAGTATGTCCCGACCGGGAAAAAGACGGGAGAACTCTACGGTAATTTGACTCTGCACGGGGTCACCAAGCCTGTGGTGTTCCAGGTCCACGAGCTGGGTGCCGGCAATGTGCCCTATTTGCCCAAACCCTGGGGCGGCTATCTCTCGGGCTTTGTGGCGACAACTACCATCCACCGCTCGGATTTTGGTATGGACGCCTATCTTCCCGAGGGGCTATCCAATGCCATCGCCATCAAGGTCGAGGTAGAGGGCGAGAAGCAATAGCTGTTCGTCCGGCGGCGAGTCACCAGCGCTGTCAGACAAGTCCTTTTACGACCATCGATGCAGTCCACGGCAAGCACCCAGCGCCTGTGTTCTCCACAGCGCTGGGCGCTTGCCTTATGGATCATGGGTGTGTATCGCCTATGCAGCCGGTGCCGGCCCTACCGCCAGCCACTGGACGCCAGCGCCGGAGCAGCCCGCGGAAAAGGTCTTCTCTTTTTATGTTACAAGAAAGAGACAACGTAACCATCCAATCTATGGAGTGCATTGTGCATTAAGAAAAAATAACAGAACAGATATATCGTTGCACCGTGATCGCGATCCCTTTCCAGATACAGGGAAAAAGCGCTCCCACGCAGATAAGTTCTCACGCTTGCTACTGGGCTAAGGTGACGTCGGGCACGAGCGATGATAGAATTCGCTGATCTAGTTCGGCCCTCGTTCACCGTGTCCGGGTTCTGGCCACCTACGCGAAAATAATGGGTTTAAACAGGAGGTTTTGTGCGCACGGATGGGACTCCTTCAGAAGGATCGGATTATATTTCCGCGCTGATGAACCTTGGCGGACTGGATGTTTTGAGGATTTGCCCGAGCCCGCATGTCATTCTCAATAAGCGCAGGATTATTTTCCTGAATACTGCTGCCATGGCTCTGCTCGATGGCAGCGAAGCGGAGGAGTTCCTACATAAGGACATTATCGAATTTGTTCATCCCCTCGATCAAGAGTTGGTCCTTTATAGATTCAGCGCATTGACGGAAAGCCACCCAAAAAACGCACCTACCCTGATTCGTCTGCGCACGCGCACCGGTGCCATCCGCGCAGTTGTCGTGTCGAGTGCCACGACACGGGTAAATGGCCTGCGCATCGATCTGGCCTCGGGTACGGAAGTGACGGAACTGCTGAAGATGGACGCCGCACTCAAGGCTTCGGAAGAAAACTTTCAGCGCCTCTTTGAGAATATGCACGACGTATTCTACCGAACCAATGAGCGCCAGGAGTTGGTCATGGTGGGTCCCGGGTCGATGCGCATGCTTGGCTACACCGTAGAAGAAGTGCTGGGACGCCCAGCGGCGGACTTTTACTTGGTGCCGGAGGAACGGTCACTGGTGGTAGAAGCCATCCAGAAGCATGGGGAAATCCGCGACCATCCCGCGCGCTTGCGCCACAAGGACGGGCGGGTGGTGCATGTCGCCATCACCAGCAGGGCACTGAAGGGTGCCGGGGGCGAATTGCTCGGTGTGGAAGGAATCTTCCGCGATGTGACGGCGGAGGTAGAGGCCAAGGCGGCGCTGACTCGGCTGGCGACCTGGGACGATTTGACGGATACGCTGAACCGTCGGGCCTTTCTGGAGCAGACGGGCAAGTACATCCGGCATCTGCGGCGCTATCCCGAGGAGAGCCTGCTGGTGATCGTCGACCTCGATCACTTCAAAGCCGTCAACGATCGATTCGGGCATCTGGCTGGAGATAAAGTCCTCAGGACCACCGCCGAGATCATCCGGGACGTATTGCGCAGTACCGACCTCTTCGGTCGTCTGGGCGGGGACGAGTTCGCCATCGTCTTTCGCAAGTGCTGTCCCGAGGAGGGCTACGATATACTGGGCCGGATCCTGAGCCGGATCTGTGGTACCGAGGTAGCCCTGTCCGGTCGGGAACACGTGTGTCTCTCCGTCAGCCTGGGTGCTACCCCACTACTGGCAGAGGATCAGCCCACGGCTCTGGCCCTGGCACGCGCCGATCGGGCCCTCTACTGGGCCAAGGCGCAAGGGCGCGGACGCTGCGCCTTCGCTCCCATCGACGGCGAGCCGTTCTTGCCCAGTTACCCCTGATCCCCGGGGGGATGACGTTCCGCTCCACTGCACATCCACCTCGCCAACGTCTACCCTAGGGGAGTACGCTTCGCCCATGGAAAATCTACCGTCGCGAGGAGCGCAGTCCCGGTCTCTCAGTACTCTGCTGCGCCAGATCACCTTTCGGCAGTTGCAGGTATTCCTGGCCGTCAGCCACCACCGAAGTTTCACCAAGGCCGCCGATGCGCTGTTCCTAGCGCAGCCGACGGTCTCCTTGCAGATGAAGAAGCTGGGGGAGATCGTGGGGCTGCCTTTGTTTGAACAGATCGGCAAGGAGATCCGCCTGACCGATGCAGGGCAGGATCTCTACACCGCCTGCCGTGAGATCTTCGCCATCGTCGAGAATCTGGAGACACAGATTGCCGACCGGAAAGGGATACGCCGCGGCAGACTGCGTTTGGGCGTCGTCACCACGGCCAAATATATTGCGCCCGAACTGCTCGCAGCCTTTGGCCAGCAATTTCCGGGTATCCAATTCAGCATGACCGTCAGTAACCGCGACGAAATCATCCGGCGCATCCAGGACTCCGAGGACGATCTGTACGTCATGGGACAGGTGCCAACGGATGAGGTGGCGGTCGAGGCGACGCCCTTCGCCTGGAATCCGCTCACGGTCATGGTACCCCGTGGGCATCCCCTCACCCGCCTGGGCAGGCCCGTACCATTGGCGGCCATCGCCGAAGCCCCCTTTCTCGTCCGCGAACCCGGATCCGGCACGCGCCACGCCTATCTGCGCCTTTTCGCAGAAAAGGATCTGCGCCCCAACATCACCATGGAGTTGAGTAGCAACGAAGCCATCAAACACGCCATCGCCAGCGGATTGGGCATATCCATCCTCTCCATACACTCCCTGGCGTTGGAGGGGACCGAGGGCCCGGTCGAAGTGCTGGATGCGGAGGGATTCCCCATCCTGAGAAAATGGTACCTGGTATATCCGCGCGACAGGGTGCTGTCCCTGACCGCGCAGAAGTTCATGGAATTCACCATCGCGCAAGAGCAGTTCATCACGGATCGGCTGGTGAAATTGTGGCCGGGTCTGGCCGATCACCTGTGACGAGGTCCGCGACCGGCGCGGGAGCGATATCGGCGGATGCTCCTCGGCATTCGTTTCATTTACCAATATAAATGGTAATAATCACATAATGAAATTGGATTAAATAAACAAGCCCCGGTACTGTCTCTCTCGGCAGTTCTACCCAAGGAGACAGCAATGCAGACCGTAATCTCTATACCCTGGCTTACGGGAGCCCTACTGGCGCTGATGCCGGCGGGGCTCGTCCTCACCGCCTTGCCTTCGGTGCACGCTACCCGCAACGCTGCCCTGGCGACCCGCCAGCGGGTCCGCTGGGCTGCTGCACTGGCGCTCGTGGCCGCACTGGCGGCTGACCTCAGCTATTTCCTGGGCAGCCGGGGAGATTTCGATATCGGCCATCTACCCCTGCCCGGGCTTATCTTTGATCTACCCATTTCCGTGACGGTCGATGGCTTGACCTTGATTCTGGCATCCTTGGTATCGTTCGTGGTGCTCACGATTGCCCAATACAGTGTGGAATACCTGGATGGCGACCCCCATCAGGCGCGCTTCTTTCGCCTGCTCGCCTTCACCGGCGGTTTCTTCTTGCTGGTGGTGGTGTCTGGCAACATCGGCCTGTTCACCATCGCCATCATCGCCACCGGTTTCAGCCTGAACAAACTGCTCAAGTTCTATGGCGAGCGGCCGAAGGCCATCATGGCGGCGCACAAGAAGTCTCTGTTCAGCCGGACGGCCGATCTGTTTCTGCTGGGTGCCACGGGCTTGATCGGCTCCCAGATCGGCAGCTTGCAATTCCGTGCCCTGCGTCAATTCGTCGAACACGCGGACCGAGTGCCGCTCCCCTTGCAGATCGCAGCGTGGTTGATCGTCGGCACGGTCGTTCTCAAGAGTGCACACTTTCCATTTCAGGGCTGGCTGATCCAGGTCATGGAAGCCCCCACGCCGGTATCGGCGCTGATGCACGCTGGGGTGGTCTATAGCGGCGCCATCATCGCATTGCGCACGTCCGCACTCTTGGTTCGGGTACCGGACGCCCTGTGGTTCCTGGGTTTGATGGGCCTCGCCACCGTCCTGATTGCCTCGCTGGTCATGACCACCCAGACGGCCATCAAATCCATGTTGGCGTGGTCGACCACAGCGCAGTTGGGTTTCATGTCTCTGGAATTGGGGCTCGGACTCTTTCCCCTGGCCTTGCTGCACTTGGTGGGACACTCCCTGTACAAGGCGCACGCCTTCCTGTCCTCGGGCAGTGTCACGGACCAGCTGCGCCAGGTATCCCCCGGCGGAAAAAAGATCCCGTCAACGGCCTCGTGGTTGCTGGCGGTACTCGCGGGGATGGCCATTTCCGCAGGAGGAGCCTGGATGTTCGGTGAGGATCCGTTCCGGGATCCCAAGGGTATGGCCTTGGTACTTATCGTCGGCGTGGCGGTAGCGCAGATCCTGGTCAAAGGGCTGCAGTTCGACAACCTTGCCGACGGCCTGATGGCGCTGTTGCTGGGGGTGAGTGCGGGTCTGACCTACCTCGTCCTGCACACACTCTTTGTCTGGGGCTTTACCGCAGACCTGACCCAGGCCACGGTTCCGGTCAATGCACCCTACTTCTGGCTCCTTGGGCTGACAATGCTGGGCTTCCTCGGCCTGAGCTGGATCCAGGGCCCGGGGCGGGGCGTGCTTTCCCAGAGGGTCCAGTTGGTGCTGTTTACCCACCTCTACAACGGCCTGTACGTGGATGTGTGGGTAGAGCGCTTCTCGCACCGGTTCTGGTCCGAGCGTGTGGGCGTTAGCCTGCCGCGCAAGAATCTCGCGGTGGAGTCCTTGCAATCCGTAGCGCGAAATCGGAATGTCATCAGTCAATCCGGAGGTTCCCAATGAGTACCGACAACATGGAAAAAACCGAGCAGCGCTATGACCGGGTGATTCGCAGAATCGCTCCGGTGTGGCCACTGGATAGCTTCGTCGCCGTCAATCCCTACTGGGGCTTTGCCGATCAACCCGTTGCCGATGCCGCGGCGTATCTGCAGGAAACCGTCGGCGAGCGCGTCATCATGGACCAGCGCTGGTATGCGGACCTGCTCCAGAAGGGCAAACTCAACATGGCCGACATCCTCCAGGCCTCCGTGGATCTTGGCGTGGATATGGATGAGTTCCAGTGGCGGAGCTATCTGCGCGAGCCGGCGGAATTGCCCATGCGTCTGCCACGCTTGCCCGAACTCATGGATCGGCCGGGGCATCCTTCGGTATCGCAGTACGTTGTCGAGCAGATCAGTAGATTCCTTGCGGCCTACTACGACCGTGGGCAGTCGCTGTGGCCATTCCCGAGGGATTGCGAAAAAGGCCTTTTTGGGTCGTGGCGACAGTACACCCTCGTGGATCGCACCCTCCGCGCCATGGGGTTTCGGCACATGCGCTCTGATCTTCTGGCGGCACCAACCCGCAGCGCCGAAGCTCGGGAATGGGCGCTGCAGATTCTCCAACTTCCGCAAGCGGCTGAGGAGGCCTATCTGTTTGTCCTGCTGAAATCCATTGGCGGGTGGGCCAGCTGGTGCCGCTACCTGCTCTGGCAAGCGGAGTTGCAGGGATCGACGCAGGACGATCTCATGGACCTGCTGACCATTCGCATGGTCTGGGAGGCGCTCTTGCGGCAGACGGCAGAAGCCCGGGTAGTGGAGCGCTGGTATCGCCAGATCCAGGCTTGGAGGATCGACGACAAACGTGAGGACATGGCCGAAGCCCGGCGCGGAGAGGTGCTCCTGCGCGCGTCCGAGATCGCCTATCGGCGGCAGGTGGCTACCAGCATCCGCCGCCAGCCTGTCCAGAAACCGTCCACGCCCCGGGTACAGGCAGCCTTTTGTATCGATGTCCGCTCCGAGGTCTTCCGGCGCCACCTCGAGAGCGTCATGCCGACACTGGATACCATCGGCTTCGCGGGCTTCTTTGGGGTGCTCCTGGATTATCAGCGACAGGGAGATCACGCCCCCAGAACCCAGTCCCCGGTGCTACTCAATCCCCAGGTGCACGTCACGGAAGAGGCCCCTGCAGAAACGGTCCAGCGGCGTTTCCGGCGACTGCGCCGAGGAGCGGAGTGGAAGCACTTCAAGCTCTCCGCGGCTTCCTGTTTTTCCTTCGTGGAAACGGCTGGCCTTTCCTACGTCGGTCGACTTCTGGCGGACACCCTGGCCTGGCACCGTCCCTCGTTGCCGCCGGATGAGGCGGGGCTGACGGAACGTGAGCGCTCCAGCATTCGCTGCGTGCTGCCGACGTCCCTGACGCTGGAACAACGCGTCGCCATGGCGGAGTTCATTCTGACGGGCCTCGGATTGAATCGCGGCGTCGCGCCCATCGTGCTCCTTGTCGGACACGGGAGTTCCACCACCAACAATCCGCACCGAGCCGGACTGGACTGCGGCGCCTGCGCCGGGCAGACCGGCGAAGTCAACGCGCGGGCCGCAGCGGATCTGCTGAACGATCCACAGGTACGTCGGGCACTGGTGGACAAGGGATGGGATATCGATGACCGCTGCCGCTTCCTGGCGGCGCTCCACGACACCACCACGGATCGGGTGAATATTCTGGGGGGCTTGGACGATCCCCGCCTGGACAAAGCCTTGGTGGCTGAGTTACGCGCGGCGCTGGAACAAGCGGCCAACCTTACCCGTCTCGAGCGAATGCTGCGCCTCGAGCCGGATCTGCGGGATCCAGAGGCGGTGGCCCGCAATCTGGAGCAGCGCGGACGCGACTGGTCGCAGGTACGGCCAGAGTGGGCACTGGCAGGAAATGCCGCATTCATCGCCGCACCACGCTGGCGTACCCGAGAGATGAATCTCGCCGGCCGCGCCTTCCTCCACGATTACGACGTGGCCAAGGACCCGGACTACGCGGTGCTGACCCTGATCCTTACGGCACCGTTGGTGGTGGCCAACTGGATCAATCTCCAGTACTACGGCTCCATCGTCGATAACCAGCGGCAGGGCTGCGGCAACAAAGTCCTGCACAATGTGGTGGGTGGGACCATCGGTGTTCTCGAGGGTAACGGTGGCGACCTGCGTGTCGGCCTGTCCGAGCAATCCCTTCGCGACAGCAACAGCGGGCTGCAGCACGAGCCCTTGCGCCTGACGGCATTCATCGAAGCGCCGCAGGATGCCATGGATCGCATCATTGCCGGTAACGCGGCACTGGGACGACTGGTAAACCACCGCTGGCTCAGCATCGTCCAGATCGGGCCGCAGGGCGATCTCTGGGAGCGGCGCGGCGAGCAGGATTGGGTAGCCATCTGATAGGCAACGGGCAGGGAAAATCCTCTCCTCCCCGGCCATCCCTCTGGCAAAAACGCGATGGGTTCCGTTGAACCTCCCATCGCGTTATTGCGCGTAGACGCTTGGACACCGGGCAACGCCCGGAAAGGAACCACCAGTGTCTGTGGTCCGTAACCTGAGCCGATGCTGCACAAGGGATCGAATCTTCAGCCACCATGTCCGACCAAGGCATTTTGTGGTGGAATGCGAGTTCAATAACGGATTGGTAGCGGGATTTGTGATTGGCGGAGAGGGTGGGATTCGAACCCACGTGGGGCTATTAACCCCCATCCGATTTCGAGTCGGCGCCGTTATGGCCACTTCGGTACCTCTCCAACAGGTGCCTACAGTAATGCAGGACCGCCACCGGAGCAAGCCTCAGGGAGGCGTCCCGGCTCTCAGAAGGTCAGTACGGGGCCGGCGTGCTCCGGGAGGCCAGAGAGGATGTTCTGGATGCGGGTGAGCACGCCCGAGCGATCGTTCATGAAGCGGATACCAATGGCTGCCGGATAGCCGTCGCGATTGTCCCTGGGGGTTACCCAAACCACTCGACCTGTTACGGGCGCGCGCGGCTGGTTGTCCGGAAGGCTGATCATGAGCAGCACCTCGGTGCCCATGGGCAACAGGTTTGGGGTTTCGACCAGTACTCCTCCACCGCGAATGCGGGGCATGAAGTAGCGCTGCACCGAGGCTGCATCACGCAGCACCACAGACAAAGCCCGCGCCCCCGTGCTCTCACTGCCGCCATCCATGGCCACCCCCTTGCCCGTTGCTTACCCAGCGCCAAAGACGCTCTTCCAGAATATACTGGACCTGAAGATGCTGCCGCTGTTCCCGCTCCAGCGTCAACCAGCCCTGCAATTCGGCCCAGATATGGGATACCGCCCAGTGCGCCGCTGCATCCCGCAATGCTTGGATGTAGTCGACATTACGGATCTTGTCCAGACCCAGGTGGAGAGACAGCATATCGCCGTAGACGCTGAGCATGAGTTCGCGAAAGAAAGGCAACTGTTCGCTTTTGCTCCAGTGGTCCACCAGACGAAAAAGGGCATTGGCTTGGGGACGATGGCGCAGCTCCAGAAGTTTTTCCAGGGCAATGTGCCGTTGTCCGAGCCAGCCTTGGGTATGCAGGCGCATCGCCAGTAACAGTCGATCGCTACAGAACTGAATGAGCTGTGCTGCTTCCTCCGCTGTCACGCCCTGTTCCACCAACCAGGCACGGCCGGCCGCAGGGTCCTTGGGCATGGCGGGCAGGCGTAGGCAGCGGGAGCGGATGGTGGGCAGAAGGCGGGCGGACGCTGCCGAACTCAGTAGGAGATGCGCCCCAGGGGCAGGCTCTTCCAGGCCTTTGAGTAGCGCGTTGGCAGCGGCAACGGAAAGACGCTCCGCAGAATCGATGCGCAGCCAACGGCGGGCACCGAGCTGCGGGCGATACGCCAGAAATTCCAGCGCATCGCGTACCGCATCGATTCCGATATCCCTATCCTCCAGCGGCGCCAGGCGCCGATAATCGGGGTGCTCTGCGTGCGTCAGCAAAAGACAGGAGCGGCACTGGCCACAGGCGGCGTGATCGGCGCCCGGCTCGAGGCACAGGGCCGCCGCCTCGAAGTCCTCCAGGATCTGGGGAAGAAAGCTATCGGGATGTCCCTGGGCCAGCAGCGATTGCGGCAGTCTGCCTGCAAACATCTGTTGCAAGAGCTGTGCGTAACGCCGATACGGCTCGGGAAGCGCCGACACCTCACGCATGGGCAGGGCTCGGCAGGCATTCTGCGAGCACCGACGCCAGCTGCTGCTCCACCTCCGCCAGCGTGCCATTGGCACAGATCCTGCGGTAGCGTCGCGGCTCCGCAGCCATGCGCGCAGCGTAGACGCGCCGGGCCCGTTCGAAAAACTCCAGCGACTCCCGTTCCAGACGATCGGGATTGCGGGCACGAATCCGCTCGGCGCCAATGGCAGGATCCACATCGAACCACAAGGTCAGATCTGGGCTACGGGGGAGCCTCGTCCAGCGGGACAGCGACTGGATGCGCTCTATGGGAAACGCGCGCCCGCCGCCTTGATAGGCAAAGGTGGAGTCCTCGAACCGATCGCAGAGGACCAAGGCACCGCGCTGCAGGGCGGGCAGAATCTTGCGGCGCAGATGCTCGTGACGGCCGGCATAGAGCAGTAGCAACTCCTCCTCGACACTGAGCTCGAGGCCGGGATCGAGAAAAATGGCGCGCAGCGCCTCGCCCAGCGGTCCACCGCCCGGCTCTCGGGTGATCTCCACGGACCATCCCCGGTCCATGCAATAGCGCTGCACGAAAGGCAACGCGGTACTTTTACCGGCACCCTCGATTCCTTCAAGGGTCACGAAGAAGCCCGTTCGGTAGAACTCACCCAGTTCAGCCATGGGCTGCCTTCCCTCCCTGCAGATAGTGGCGTATCTGGCGCAGATGCTCGGCATAATCCTGCGAGTAGTGATACTGGCCATCCTTGGCTATGAAATAGAGATCCTTGGTCTGGGCCGGGTGCAGTACCGCCGCCAAAGCCTGGAGGCCGGGCATGGAGATGGGCGTCGGCGGCAGACCAGGGTGCAGATAGGTATTGTAGGGACTGGCCACCCGCATGTCCGCGGGACTCAGTTTGCCGCGGTACTGGTCGCCCAGGGCGTAAATTACCGTGGGATCCGATTGCAGCGGCATCCCCAGGCGCAGCCGATTGAGGAAAACGGCAGCGATCCGTTCTTGCTGGGCGGCTGGCGCGCCTTCCTTCTGGACGATGGACGCAAGAATCAGGGCCTGGTAGGGTGTCTGCAGTGGCAGATCCGGCGCGCGACCGGCCCATAGGCGCTCCAGCTCACGATGCATCCCGCGGGCGGCGCGCAGCAGCACGGCCGTGGCCGGATCGCCGGGCACATAGCGGTAGCTGTCGGGCTGTAGAAGGCCCTCTGCCGAGCGCACCCGCCGCCAGCCCGCCTGTCGCAGCAGGACCGCGAGTGCTTCCCGAGGCGGCAGGCTGTGTGCGTCCAGGTATGGGGCCTGGCGGGCCAGATCGTAGACCTGCTGCAAGCGAGTGCCTGGGACGATGGTGAAGTTCAGAGGTACCGAACGGCCGGCGATGAGGTCGTCCAAAATGGTCAGGCCCCGCACGCGTCCCTGAAAACGATATAGTCCCGCATGCAGCGGCGGGCGTCCCCGCAGCACCCAGGACAGGCGGAACATCCACGGCTGGGCCAGGACCTCGGCCTTTTCCAACTGGGCAAAGACCGCATCGGCGCCACTACCCCGAAAAATCACCACATCCGTAGGCCCGATGGTGCGTGGCCAGTAGAGGGCATACAGGAAATCGCCCACCACCAGCAGGAAGAGCAGCAAAAAGGCCTTTAGAGAGGCGCGAATCAATCTCCCCACGTTGCCCCCAGGCCCAGTTCACGGTGTCTTGCCAAGAGCTTGCGTGCCAGCGCCCCCTCGGCGCCCGGAAGCCTTTGACCGGCGCAGTCACGTACCGCCCAGACCCCGATGAGAGAATTGCAGAAAAAGACCTCATCGGCGGTCGCCAGGGCCTCGGCTCGGACACGGGTGTATTCCACCGACCAGCCGCGTCGGCGCAGCGCGTCCAGGATCACATCCCTTTGTATGCCAGGGATGCCGCCGTCCCAAAGATCGGGGGTGAGGATGGTATCGCCACGACGCCAGAAGAGATTGGACTGGATACCCTCGCGGAGTCCCCCGTGGGCATCGCACAACCAAGCCTCATCCCACTCTGCCGGACAGACTCGCCGAGCCATGATCTGGTTGAGCCGATTGAGACTTTTCACGGTAAGGTAGGACGCTCCTGTCTGCAGGGGTAGGGGGCATGGACCGACGACGATACCTTCCTGCCAGAGCCCGGCGGGCCGCCTGGGCCACTCCCACAGGCTCAGGCTGGCTTCGCCGGGGGAACTCGCGGGTGTCCGGTAGCCTCGCCCCTCGGCCCGCACCAGGGTCAGTTTGAGCACGCAGCGCACCGGCAGAGCCCGAGGTTCCAGGCCCTGACGCAGACGTCGCCAGCTTGCCGCCCAGAACTTCGGCGGCGGCGGCGCAATTCCCAGAAGCGCCGCCCCGCCGGCCATGCGCCGCAAATGGTGTCGCCAGAACAACGGCCGACCATCCACCACGGCAATGGTCTCGAAAATGCCGTCACCATAGGCCGCCGCTCGAGAGACAGAGCTAGGTGCACACGGGCCCTGCGCTGTGACGATCTCTCCCCTTTCCAGGGCGAGGAGAGGAGTCACCGGATCCTCAGTCGCGGTGACGCCGCAGCACCAGCGTGCTGTTGGTACCCCCAAAACCGAAGGAGTTGCTGAGGGCCACTTCCACCTGGCTATGGCGTGCCACCAGCGGCACGTAATCCAGATCGCAGCCGCCACTCGGTTCGTGCAAGTTGATGGTGGGGGGAAGTATACCGTGGTGAAGCGCGAGCACCGTAAACACCGCCTCGATACCACCCGCGGCGCCCAGCAGATGCCCGGTCATGGATTTCGTCGAACTCATGGCGAGTCGTCGGGCGTGATCGCCAAAGACGGCATGCACCGCCTGAGTCTCGGCAAGGTCACCGAGGGGTGTCGAGGTACCGTGGGCATTGATGTACCCCACCTCTTCGGGCTCGGCACCGGCGTTGCGCAAGGCCAGACGCATGCAGCGCGCCGCACCCTCACCCCCGGCCACGGGCTGGGTCATGTGATAGGCGTCGGCACTCATGCCGTAGCCTGCCAGTTCCGCGTAGATCCGCGCGCCGCGACGCAGGGCAAACTCGCGCTCCTCCAGGATCAGCACGCCCGCCCCTTCGGCCAGGACGAAGCCGTCGCGATCCTTGTCCCAAGGACGGCTGGCCGCCTCGGGATCGTCGTTGCGGGTAGACAGCGCCCGCGCTGCCGAGAACCCGCCCAGACCCAGGGGGCTGATGGCCGCTTCGGCGCCACCGGCGATCATCACGTCCGCATCACCGTACTCGATGAGTCGCGCGGCCTCACCAATGGAATGCGTGGCGGTGGAGCAGGCGGTTGCCATGGCGATATTGGGGCCCTTGGCACCGTAGAGAATGGAAACGTGCCCAGACACCATATTGATGATGCAGCGCGGGATGAAAAAGGGCGAAATGCGCCGCGGTCCGCTTTCCATCACCACCTGGTGCTCGGCTTCGATGCCGGGCAAACCGCCGATTCCCGAACCGATGGACACCCCTACCCGTTCGGAAATTCCCTCGTCGATCTGCAAGCCCGCATCTTCCACGGCCTCCATGGCTGCTGCCAGACCGTAGTGAATGAAAGGCTCCATCTTGCGGGCTTCTTTGACGGGCAGATATTGCCCCACGTCAAAACCCTTCACCTCACCGGCAATCTGGGAGGCATAGGGGGTCGGATCGATGCGCGTGACGCGGGCGATACCGCTGCGCCCGGCAACGATGTTGTCCCAGGCCTGCGGCACCCCAACACCCACCGGCGAAACGATTCCGAGCCCAGTGACAACCACCCGTCTTTTCAAGAAAAAGTCTCCCGCCAAGGATCGATGCCGCGGCTTGCCTCAGGCATCCTGCTTGGGCAAATGCGCGCTGATGTAATCAATGGCCTGCTGCACGGTGGCAATCTTTTCAGCTTCTTCGTCCGGAATCTCACAGTCGAACTCTTCTTCCAGGGCCATCACCAGTTCCACGGTGTCCAGGGAATCTGCACCCAGATCGTCCACGAAGGACGCCTCGTTGGTGACCTCATCCTCGTTGACTCCCAGCTGTTCCACGACCACTTTCTTCACACGTGCTGCCACATCATCCATGGGAGAAGCTCCTCTGTTGGTGAAAGTTATTTTCCGCCAGATTGGACCACAGCGACTGCGGTCCTGTAAAGGTAAAAAGGTCCGTTGACGGATTCATTCCATCCACAAACCGCCATTGATGTGTAGGCTCTGGCCGGTGATATAGGCGGTCTGCGGCCCGGCCAGCCAGGCCACCGCCGCGGCCACTTCCTGCGCCTGCCCAAGACGTGCCGCGGGAATCTGGGCCAGTAGCGCCTCGCGCTGCGCCGCGGGTAAAGCAGCGGTCATGTCGGTTTCGATGAAGCCCGGCGCCACGCAGTTGACGGTAATGCCCCGCGCCGCCACTTCCCGCGCCAGTGCCCGGGTAAATCCGGCCACGCCGGCCTTGGCCGCGGCATAGTTGCTCTGCCCGGGATTGCCCATGCTGCCCACCACCGAGGTAACGTTGATGATGCGTCCACACTGCGCCTTGAGCATACCGCGCAGGCACAGGCGACTCAGGCGGTAGACGGCGCGCAGATTGGTGTCGAGCACACGATCCCAGTCGTCGTCCTTCATGCGCAGCAGCAGTTGATCGCGGGTGATGCCGGCATTATTGACCAGGATGTCCACCGACCCCAGCTGGGCGACGATCTCACGCACAACGGCATCCATGGCGGCATCGTCGGTGACGTCGAGGACCATACCCAGTCCGCCCCGATCCCCCAGGCGCGCGCCAATGACTTCGGCACCAGCGGCACTGGTCGCCGTACCCACGACGCGCGCGCCCGCCGCCGCCAGCCGCTCGGCAATGGCGGCGCCGATACCGCGGCTCGCCCCCGTCACCAATGCAACCTTTCCCTGCAATTCCATGGCCGCGCTCATCCCAGCAGTTCCAGGGTGGATCTGAGGCTCTTGCGGTCCTCTACGTGTACCATGGTCAGGCTCGGCTCGATGCGTTTTCCAAGCCCAGACAGCACGCGTCCGGGTCCCATCTCCACAAAGGTGGTGGCTCCCTGGCGCGCGAGGAAGCGTATGGTCTCCGTCCAGCGCACTGGCGCCGTCAACTGCCGCAGGAGCGCGTCGCGAATGGCAGCGGGGCTGCTGTAGCTTTGCACATCGGCATTGTGCACGACCATCGCCTTGGGCGCGCGAAACTCCACGGCCTCCAGGGCTTCGCGGAAGGCTTCCTGCGCCGGCGCCATCAGCGCGCAGTGACTCGGCACACTGACGGGCAGCACCACGACCCGCTTGACGCCGGCGCTCCGCGCCGCTTCCACCAAACGATCCACGGCGGCTTTTTCACCGGCCACCACCACCTGTCCCGGTGCGTTGTAGTTGGCCGCCGACAGCACCGCGCCTTGCGCCAGTTCCTGGCAGAGGGCACGCACATCCTCATCGGCCAGGCCGATCAGGGCGGCCATGGCCCCCTCTCCCTCGGGCACTGCCGCCTGCATCAGGCGCCCGCGCGTGGCCACCAGCGGGATGGCTGCGGAAAAATCCAGGGCGTCGGCGGCCACCAGCGCCGTATACTCACCTAAGGAGTGGCCAGCCAGAAAATCGGGGCTGGCACCGCCCTCCTCCTCCCACACCCGATACACGGCGAAGCCCGCCGCCAGCATGATGGGCTGGGTCCACTGGGTCTGCTGGAGGCGCTCTGCCGGGCCTTCCTGTACCAGCTTCCAGAGATCCTCGTGGAGGAGATCGGAAGCCTCGGCAAAGAGCTCTGCCACGAGAGGATGGGACGATCCAAGGTCAGCGAGCATTCCCTGGGACTGTGAGCCCTGACCTGGAAAAACGAAGGCAACGGAACCGAGCAAGACAACCTCCTTAGATGAAGCGTTGGCGCCCGCTGACTACAGCCAGCGCAACAAAGCCGAACCCCAGGTAAACCCCCCGCCAAAGGCTTCCAGCAGGAGCCGCTGCCCGGGCCGAAAGCAGTGACGCCGGGCGGCATCGTCCAGGGCCAAGGGCACCGATGCCGCCGACACATTGCCGTGGTGCGCCACCGTCGTCACTACCCGCTCCATGGGCAGTCCGAGTTTGTCTGCCGTAGCCTGGATGATGCGGATATTGGCCTGGTGCGGCACCAGCCAGTCGATGTCGCTACCTTCCAGGTCATTGGCAACCAGGGTCTCCTGGACGATCTCCTCCAGAGTACGCACGGCCATACGGAACACCGCATTGCCTTGCATGGTGAGGTAATCGGCGTCCACGGGCACCTGAAGCAGGTCGGCATAGCGACCGTCGGCGTGCAGGTGGGTGGAAAGGATACCGGGCACGTCGCTGGCCGATAGCACCACGGCTCCGGCACCATCGCCAAACAGTATACAGGTGCTGCGATCGTCCCAGTCCACGATGCGCGACATCTTCTCGACACCCACCACCAGGGCGTGGCGTGCGCCACCGCTGCGGATGAAGCGATCCGCCGTGGCCAGGGCGTAGATGAATCCGGTGCAGACCGCCTGCACATCAAAGGCGGCAGCGCCGCGGTTGCCGAGACGACTCTGCAGGAGGCAGGCGGTACTGGGAAAGATCTGATCTGGCGTCGTCGTTGCAACGACGATCAGGTCCAGTGCATCCGCCCCCAGTCCGGCTGCTTCCAGGGCGCGTCGTGCCGCCACCGTGGCCATGTCCACCACGCCCTCATCCGCCGCTGCGATGTGACGGCTGTGGATACCCGTGCGCGCCACGATCCACTCGTCGCTGGTATCCACCCTTTGGCTGATCTCGTCATTGCTGAGGACCCGCTCGGGAAGATAGGAGCCGGTTCCCTGCAGGCGGCTGTATGGGGACGTCACGCGCTGCTGCGGATGGCCTGAGCCAATCCCTCCTGGATGACCTTGGCAATCTCGGCCGTGAGACCTTGCCGAGCCTCAGCAATGGCTACTTCCACCGCGCGCGCAAAGGCGTAGCGATCGGCGTTGCCGTGGCTCTTGATGACGATACCGTTGAGACCGATGAGCGTGGCCCCGTTGTATTGCCGCGAATCCAGACGCCGGCGCAGCTTCTGCAGGATGGGCCGATTGATGAGGTAGGCCAGGCGCCCGTAGAGGCTGCCCGAGTACATGTGGCGCAACTCGTTACGGATCATGGCTGCTAGGCCCTCGGAGGTCTTCAGGGCCACATTGCCCACGAAACCGTCACAGACCACCACGTCGCATTGACCCCCGTAGATATCGGAACCCTCGACATTGCCGATGAAATTCAGATGACTCGCGCGCAGCAACGAGCCGGCTGCCTTGACCAACTCGTTCCCTTTTATTTCCTCGGAACCGATATTGAGTAAACCCACGCGCGGAGCCACCGTACCCGTTACCTGCTGGAACAGTACCGAGCCCATCACCGCAAACTGCAGCAGGTGCTCGGCGTGGCAGTCGACATTGGCACCGAGATCCAGCATCAACACGCGGCCGTTCTGGGAGGGCAGAAACGTGGCTATGGCAGGTCGATCGACGCCGGGCAGGGTGCGCAGGAACACCTTCCCCATGGCCATGAGCGCACCAGTATTGCCCGCACTCACCACAGCATCGGCGGCGCCCGTGCGCAGGCGGTTGATGGCTACATGCATGGAGGAATCCCGCTTGCTGCGCAGAGCCTGGGCCGGGGACTCGTTCATGGCGATGACCTGAGAAGCCGGACAGACCTCGATCCGCGTCGATCCCTTCAGTCGCGAGTGCGCTATTTCCCGCCGCAGGATCTCCGCGTCCCCCACCAGTTGAAAATCCACGTCCGGGTGGTTTTTTATGAGACTCGCCAGAGCGCGCACCACCGTGCGCGGACCCGAGTCCCCGCTCATGGCATCTACCGCAATACGCGTCAAGATCGGTTCCCTCGACGCACCGGACGATCAGGCCTCGACGGCCTTGCGCACGACTGCGCGACCCTTGTAATGACCGCACTCGGGACAGACGTGGTGCGGCAGCTTGGCAGCGCCGCAGTTGGCACAGGTGGAGCGATTCGTCGCCACCAGAAAATCGTGGGCGCGCCGCATGTTGCGCCGGGACTTGGAGGTTTTACTCTGTGGAACGGCCATCTCTAGATTCTCCAGACAAATATTCGTGTTTGAATTCCACGGGCTCTACGGTCACGCCCGATACGGGGCAGCGACCGCTGGACCACTGCTCACAGCGCGGCAGAAGCGGCAAGGAGAGGAGCACCTCCTCCTCCAACCAGTCCTGCACATCCACCACACCGCCCGCGGCAAGGACCGGCTCTGCCGCCGGGTCCACCGTTGCCGCCGCCGCTTCCGAAGCGGCCAAGGCCGTCCGTACCGGGAGCTCCGCCTGCCAAGGAAGCTCCCCCTGGCAGCGCTCGCAGCGCAGTCGCAGCGCCACCCGGATCGTCCCTGTGGCCAGCACTCCCTGCCCGCGCCGGCACAGCGAAAGATCCGCGCAGACCGCATCCACACCCACGCATACCGCCCGCAGACGCCGCCACTCGTGCACTAACGGCACACCCTGAAGGCGGTCTCCCGCTGGAGATACGCGCGAAATCATGAAACTAGCGGAGTCTGGCGCAGGCATGAGGCGGGCATATTAGCGAGAGCGTCGAAGCAAGTAAAGTGTAGCGATTTAGGCAGCCGGCGCTCTACCCTCCCGCGCGGCGGCGAGCTCGGCTCCGAAGAGCACTCCGCACCAGGCGAGAAAGAGCCACAGCAGGAAAATGGGAAAGGCGGCCAGGGCGCCGTAGAGGGATTCGAAAGTCGAAAAGCGCAGATAGAGTCCCAGCAGTAGCTTGCCCGAACTCAGCAGGAGCGCCGCCGCGAAGCCGCCCAGAAACGCGTCGCGCAGCGTGACCCGAGCCGCCGGCAGACTGAGATAGACAAGGGACAGCAGGCCCGCCTCCACCGAGAAGGCCACCAGCGCCGTGAGCCCGGTCAGGGCTTTGGGCAGGGGCCCGAACCACTGCAGCATGGCACCAATGGGACCCAGCAAGACCAGACTGGCGGCGAGCCCGAGGGGACCGAAAACCAGGATCAGGAGATAACGTAGGATCCGGCGCCAACGACTGCCGGGACTGACCCCCCAGATGGCGTTGAGGTGACGCTCGATGGCCTGTATCAAGAGAATGGCCGTCACCGCCAGACCAGCCACACCAAAATAGCCAAGCTGTGTACCCCGCGCTGCCAGCCGATCGATCTGGCGCAGCACCGTTTCTCCGACGCTGGGCATGAAGCTGCGCAACACAAGCTCATTCAGTTGGATGCGCAGGCTGTCGTCGAAACCCACCAGGTTCCAGAGGCTGAACACGACCACGGCAAAGGGCACGATACCCAGGAGGGTGGTATAGGCGAGGAGCGAGGCCCGATCGATGCAGTCGTCCAACCAGAAACCGTGGCCTGCACGCGCGAATCGCAGTGCCAGACGCTGCCACCCCGCCTGACCAGGCCGGCTCCGCAAGGCCCGCGTCACCGCCTTGCGTCGCAACATGCCGCGCCCATCGGGATCGTTCACGGCATACCTCGACTGGCAAGAAACTGGCGCAGGCGTGCCGGGCTCGGGCGCCCGTGCCGCTGCCACAGCCAGGCGGCGAACTCGTCCAGGAGGACGAGCAAGGCGCCCAGGTCCCGCGTATGATGCCGCAGAAGATGGTCGAGGAGGGCATCCGGCCAGGCCATGCCCTGGCGCGCACCTACCTGCTGCAGGATGGCCCGAATCCCGGCTTCATCGGGTACGCCGAGGGCCACAGGCACGAGGGCCGAGGCACGACTCGCCCAGTCCGGCAAAGCCCAGGCAATCTCCGCCGGCGCTTGCCGCGCTGCCAGTACCGTCGGCCGCCTCCTCTCCCGGCGGCCGTTGTAGATGCGATAAAGCCAGCTTTCCGCCTGGCGATCACCGGCCCAGGCCGCGACGTTGTCCAGGCACAGGAGTGCGGCGCTGCACCAGCATTCCTCAGCCGCTCCGCAGAGGCTCGCTGCCGAAGCCTCGGCACAGTCGAGATAGGGGTTCCAGCTGCCCCGCGCCAGTGCCAGCCACTGCAAAAGGTGAGTTTTGCCCACGGCAGCCGGACCGTGGACAAAGGCTCCCTCGCCATCGCCAAGCTCCGTCAACACCGCCAAAGCCTCCTGGCGATCCAGGGGTAGGAAGGGCCACACCGGAATGTCGCCTAGCTGTCCCAGGGGCAAGAGCAATTGTTCGGCTGCGGCGCTGGTCATTCTCTCGGCGTCTCCGCGACGCCCGGGTCCTTCGGACTGGGTCTGTTCTTCCTGTCGGGCATGAGGTCGCTACCATTCCGCCTGCACCAAAGGCAGTGTACCAAAGCATGGTAGGCCGCGCAGCCCAGCAACCGTCTGGCAACGGATGTGGTTATCGTTTGCAGGGCCTGCGCCCCCCGTCTACAATTTGCAGCGAAAGCAGCAACATTCCCATGACCGTGACAGGAGATGAAGGCAATGTCCGAATACACTGTGCGTGAAGAGCTCAAGCCAAGTGGTCTGGATGGTATCAGTGACGATCAGATCAACGATCACTGGGGTTTGTACAAAGGCTACGTAACCCAGAGCAACGCCCTGCACAAGGAACTCGAGGAGATGCGCGCCGCCGGCAAGACCGGGACGCTCGCCTATGCCGACCGTCGCCGTCGCTTCGGTTTCGAATACAACGGCATGGTTCTGCACGAGTATTACTTTGCCCAGCTCAAGCCAGGCACCACCATGGACCAGGCACCGCACTTCAAGGCAGCGGTGGCCGAGCAGTTCGGCAGCGCTGACGCCTGGCACGAAGACCTGATGTCTGCAGCCAAAAGCCGCGCCATCGGCTGGGCTATCTGTTACTACGACGGCACCACCGGGCAGATCAACAACCACTTCATCCAGCTGCACGAGGATGGCAACATCGGCGGCTTCGTTCCCCTCGTGGTGGTGGACGTCTGGGAACACGCCTACATGGTGGACTGGAAGGCCCTGGGTCGGCCCGATTATCTGGCGTCCCTGCACAAGAACATCAACTGGCCCGTGGTCGAGGCGCGCTACCAGGCGGCCAAGAGCGGACAGATCTTCAAGCGGTTCTGAGGGCTCGGACCGGCAGCACCCGGTCCGGAATGGCCAAGACACGGCAAGAGGCGGCGACTGCCGCCTCTTTTTTTGGAAACCGCCGCTTCGGCCGTCTCTTTGCGCATTGGGTTTTTGACAGCCACGGCGGCGCTGCTTACCATCCCGGCTAATCATCGAGGACGCAGCCGTGGACCAGCCAACCCCCCTTTCCTATAAAGACGCCGGAGTCGATATCGAGGCCGCCAATGCCCTGGTGGATCGGATCAAAGGTCTGGCGGTCGCCACCCACAGGCCTGAGGTCATCGGCGGCATTGGCGGCTTTGGTGGGCTCTTCGCGCTGCCCCAAGGCTACCGCGAACCGGTACTGGTTTCCGGCACCGATGGAGTCGGCACCAAACTTCTCCTGGCACTGGAGGCGCAGCGGCACGAGGGCATCGGTATCGATCTCGTCGCCATGTGCGTCAACGACATCCTGGTCAGTGGCGCCGAGCCGCTCTGGTTCCTGGATTACTACGCCTGCAGCAAGCTGGATCCGCAGGTTGCAGCGACGGTCATCACCGGCATCGCCGAGGGCTGTCGTCAGGCCGGCTGTGCCCTCCTGGGGGGCGAGACGGCGGAAATGCCGGGCATGTATCCCAATGAACATTACGATCTCGCCGGTTTTGCCGTGGGAATCGTCGAGCGCAGCGCGATTCTGGACGGCAGCCGTTGCGGCCTGGGCGATGCCGTCATCGGTATCGCTTCATCCGGCCCGCACAGCAATGGTTTCTCCCTTATCCGGGAGATCCTGGTGCGGGCCGGGGCGCACCGCCACCTGCAGATCGAGGGAGAGAACCTACTGGATCTCCTGCTCCGGCCCACCCGCATTTATGTGCGCAGCGTCCAAGCCCTACGCCGGGAAGTTCCGGTACACGCCCTGGCCCACATCACCGGCGGCGGCCTGGACGAAAACCTGCCACGATCGCTTCCAGCAGGCCTTGCGGCAGTCATCGATCCGAGGGCCCGGCCGTGGCCGGCGATCTTCCATTGGTTGCAGGAGCAGGGGCAGGTAGAACTGCACGAGATGCGGCGCGTCTTCAATCTCGGCATCGGCATGGTAGCCATCGTCCCCTGGGCGGAACGCGAGCGCGCCCTGGCCTGTCTGGCGGCGGCAGGCGAACAGGCTTGGGTCATCGGACGCCTGCAGGAGCGCGGGGAGTCGGCCGGGGTGGTCTATCTTGACTGACCGCCTGGTCGTACTGATTTCTGGGCGCGGCAGCAATCTTCAGGCAATTCAGGACGCCTGCGCCCGTGGCCAGATCCCGGGCCGTATAGTCGGGGTCATCAGCAATCGACCCGAAGCCGCAGGATTGGAAATTGCCCGTCGTGCTGGACTCACCACCCAGGTGGTGGATCACCGCCTGTTCTCCAGCCGAGAAGACTTCGAGATCGCATTGAGCGAGGCCATTGCCAAGTGGTCCAGCGACTGGATCGTGCTGGCCGGCTTCATGCGTGCCTTCACCCCAGGCTTCGTCGACCGGCATCGTGGGCGTCTCGTCAATATCCACCCTTCCCTGCTGCCCGCTTTCACCGGTCTGCACACCCACCGTCGTGCCCTGCAGGCGGGCGTGTGCTGGCACGGGGCTACCGTGCATTTCGTCACCGCCGAACTGGACGGTGGGCCCATCATCGCCCAGGCGGCAGTACCCGTAGCCCCCGAAGACGACGAGGCAACGCTTGCCGGCAAGGTGCTGGCGGCAGAACATCGCCTGTATCCCCAGGCTCTTGCCTGGCTCTGCCGAGGGCAGCTGGTTCTGGATGGCGAAAGCCTGCGCTGGCGGGAGTTCCCACCCATGCGTGAGCGATGTCTTTTGGCAACCCACTCGGAGGACAGCGCATGCGCGCCGAGATAGGTCTGCTCATCATCGGCAGTGAGATCCTGCTGGGCAAGCGCCAGGACCGGCACTTCCCACGCAGCCGCGAGCAACTGTTGGAGCGCGGTTACGATGTCGCCTACTGCCTCATCGTTCCAGATCGCTGGGAACTGCTCCTGAGCCAGTTGTGCTGGGCCTTTGCTGCGGAGATCCCCTTTTTCTCCTTTGGCGGGCTGGGCGCCACTCCCGACGATCTGACCCGCGCCTGTGCCGCCGCAGCCACGGGGCGCAGCCTGAGCCGCCACCCTGAAGCCGATGCCATCATCCGCCGGCGCTTCGGTGCCGAAGCGGAGCCCATCCGCATCCGCATGGCCGACCTACCCGAGGGAGCAGCCCTCATTCCCAACCCCATCAACGAGATCCCGGGGTTTTCCGTGGCCGGCGGATACTTTTTCCCCGGCTTCCCGCAAATGGCCGAACCCATGAGCCAGTGGGTTCTGGAACGCTACTTTCCACCTCGGGCGACGCAGGCGGAGGGACGGGTGCTGCTGGACGCCGTTCGCGAAAGCGATCTCGTCCTCTGGATGGAGGACTTCTGCCGCGCCCATCCCGACCTCGAATTCTCCAGCCTGCCGAGCTTCCGCGATGGCCACAGCCGTATCGAACTTGGCATCCGCGGACCCGCCGCGGCCCTGGAACCGGCCTGGCCCACACTGCTGGAGGCACTGCGCGGGCGTGGCTTGAAACTGGAGATTCTTCTCGCCCCGCGCAGGCCCTAGCTGGCGAGCGCCGCCAGCTCGCGCGCCATCGCCAGGTAGCGTTCGCTCCCGCGCAATCCGCGCACGAAGCGCTCAGGGATCCCGGCAAGACCAACCTGCGCCCCCATGAGCGCCCCGGTAAGCATGGCGCGGGAAAGGTTCTGGCCGCCGCCGTTGACGGCATGCAGTACCGCTCCCTCGAAGTCACCGGGGAAACGTGCCGTCAGGTAGTACACCGCGGGCAGCTGGTGGTAGATGGCGCAGGGCATACCGTAGACGAGGCTTGCCTTCCAGGCGGGTTCGATGACGATGGCGGGATCAGCGGCCGCAAGGGCAATGGTGCCGGGGGTCAGCAGTGCGTCGGGAGAGGGCAGTTCACCGGGCCGCAACGGGCGCTCGTCCTGCGGCAAGGCTGCCAGATCTCCGCCCGTGACCGTATGGAAAGGCAGCTCGCCAGCCTGCACCGCCGCCATGAGTCGCTGGGAGATCCGCGCATCAAAGGGCTCGCCACGCAGAAGCAAGGCGAGGACACTGGCGTAGGCGAGACTCATGGCAAGCACCGTAACGTCTTTCTGGGTCAGGGCGATGTGTGCAAGCACAGCCTTGGCCATTTCGGAAAGATCCCGGTGCAGCAGCGCCACCAGAGGGATGACCCGCTCGACGCCCTCAGTGGTGTCGGCAAAGCCCGCACACTCGCCCCAGGGGCGCCCCTCGACGACGCGTTTGCGCCAGGCCTCACGAATGGACTGGCTGGTGTAGCCGCCAGGCCCCTGCCGCGGGCTCCCATCCAACTCGGGGAAAAGCAGCTCGTCGAGACGGCGAGTGAAGTCTGCCTCGTCGTAGCCCTTTTGCGCAAGTACGGATTCCATGAGCAGCACCAGCAACCAGCCGCTTTGGGAACACTCGCCGGCTTCGAGACCGTCGTGGTAGTGACCCGGGGCCGGGCGGCGATAATCCCTCACCCAATCGCCGCAGACCCGACGCATGGTGGGAAGGTCGTAGTACCAATGACAACCCGTAGCCAGGGCATCGCCAATTAGGGCACCCAGGATGGCTCCTACCGTTCTTTCCATGGCTCCCCCCGTACGCCGCGCCAGATATCTGCATGGGATGCTAACACATTTCATTCCCCTGGCACGTTTTTGCGCCACCATCGGCACAGCGGCGATCGGGAAACCGCCGTTCTGCGCTCGGGGGGTCACACGAGCCATCATAAAAAGAGCGCCAGATCTCAAACTTGCTATACTCAGTCGAGGCACGACAAAGGAGGACTGGCATGGCAGACACCGAGGTAGATCTCCTGACCATTGGCGCCGGCGGCGGCGCCTATCCTGCGGCCTTTCGCCTGGCCAGGGCGGGCGCCCGGGTGGTGATGGTCGACCCCAAGGGCGTCATGAGTGGAAACTGTCTGTATGAGGGCTGCGTGCCCTCCAAGGCCGTCCGGGAGACGGCAGCACTTTACCTCGATCAGGAAAAGTTCCAGCACCTGGGTCTGCCGGGGAGGATCTGCCCAGATTACGCAGCCGTCGTTGCCCACAAAGACGCGGTACAGAACCGCCGCTACGCGCAGCATGCCGCCGAATTGGCTGCCGTACCCGATCTCCGCCTCATTCAGGGTGTGGCGCGCTTCATCGATGCGCACACCGTGCAGGTGCACGGCGAACGGGGAGATGAGCGCTTTCACTGCCGCCACATCATCATCGCCAGCGGCTCCGAGGTCTTCGTGCCGCCTCTGCCCGGCGCCGAACTAGCCCTGACCAGCCACGACCTCTACAAGCCCGACCCGACACTGAAAAATCTGCCCGCCCACCTGGTCATCATCGGCGGTGGCTATATTGGCCTGGAGACGGCCAGCTTTTTCGCCGCCCTGGGCAGCCAGGTCACCCTGCTGCAAAAAGGCGGTCAGGTGCTCCAGGGCATGGACCCGGGGATGGTGGACCAATTGGTTCCCCTCCTGCATCCGCGTATCCATCTGATGATGGGAGTCGAGGTGGAATCCCTGGAGGCAACGGCCGCTGGCAAGCGCATAGTTCACTACCGGCGTGATGGCATGAGTGCCCAGATCCATGCCGACGTGGTGGTCCTGGCCGTGGGCCGGCGCCCGGTGCTGCCGGAGGGGCTGGACGGTCTCGGAATCGTTGTGGACCGGCACGGAATATCCGTGGGTCCTGACCTGCGCACGCAGCATCCTCACATCTACGCCTGCGGCGATGTCAACGGTCGCGTGCCGCTCTTTCATGCCGCGGTGCGCCAGTCGCTGGTGGCGGCACATAACATACTCGGCGGCGACGTCCCCATGGACTATGCCGATTTCGTCAACGTCCCCACCACCATCTTCACCCTTCCGGCGGCGGCCAGTATCGGCATCACACCGGCCCGGGCCAAGGCCGCCAATATCGAGCTCGTGACCGGTCACTACGCCTTTGCCGAGGACTCCCGCGCCCAGATCCTGGAGCGCATGGACGGAGAGATCCGCCTGTTCTTTGAGCCCGGCAGTTTGCGTCTGGTGGGAGCCTGGGTCGTGGGCATAGACGCCGGCCACTTGATCGGGGAGATCGGCATGGCCATCCAGGGCGGGCTCAGCGCTTATGACCTGGCGCGCTTTGCCGATCAGCACCCCATGAGTGCCGAGGGTATCGGCAAGGCCGCCCGCAGTCTCTTCTGAAAGGATCTGCCCATGAACCACTCTGTCGACAAGGCCCAGAACCAGTACAAGGCAACCCTACACCTCCTCCAGATCGAGCTGGTCAAACTGCAACGGCACATCATCAAGCGTGGCGAGCGCATCCTGTTGATCCTGGAGGGGCGCGACGGGGCCGGCAAGGACAGCACCATCAAACGCATCATCGCCCACCTGAGCCCCCGGGAAACGCGCGTGGTGGCCCTCCCCAAACCCTCGGACCGCGAGCAGACGGAGTGGTATTTCCAGCGTTACGTCGCGCATTTGCCGGCAGCGGCGGAATTCGTGATCTTCAATCGCAGCTGGTACAACCGTGCCGGTGTAGAAAAGGTCATGGGTTTTTGTAGCGACCGCGATTACGAGGAATTCTTTGCGGAAGTGAACGATTTCGAGTCCATGCTCACCCGCTCGGGTATCCTTCTGCGCAAATACTATCTGGACATCACCAAAAAAGAGCAAAAAGCTCGACTGGCGGCGCGTCGTGACGATCCCCTGAAGCAATGGAAAATCAGCCCCATCGATGAACAGGCCCTAAAGCACTGGAAGGACTACAGCGAGGCCCGCAACGTCATGTTCGCCCGCAGTCACACCCATCTGTGCCCATGGACTATCGTCCACAGCGACGAAAAGAAAACGGCCCGGATACAACTGATCAAGGATTTTTTGAGTCGTCTTGAGTATGCGGACAAGGATATCGATCTTCTTGCGCCAGATCGTGAGGTCGTCTTTGACTACGACCCGGCCTACCTCAAGAATGACATGATCGCCCCCTGACAGGACTCAATGCCGCCGGCGCCGCTTGCGCCCACCCTCCCCCTCGGGGGGGACACGCTCGAACTCGATCTTGCGCTCGTCGAGGTTGACCTGCACCAGGCGCACGGGGATCTCCCCGCCCAGCTGAAAGCTCTCCTTACTGCGGTCGCCGACGATGCGGTAGTGCTGGGCGTCGAAGTGATAGTAGTCCTCGCCCAGGGTGCTGATGTGTACCAGGCCCTCGACATACACTTCCCGCAGGGCAACGAAGAGCCCAAAGCCCGTAACCCCGGTGATGATCCCCGTGAAGGTCTGCCCCACCTTATCCAGCATGAACTCGCACTTGAGCCACTGCACCGCTTCCCGGCTGGCTTCATCGGCGCGGCGCTCCGTCATCGAGCAGTGTTGCCCCAGTTCCTTCAATTCGGCCACGCTGAGCCAACGGGGTTCGCGCCCCTCTGCGGCGCTGTCCAAAAGCTCCTGGATCCCACGGTGGACGATGAGGTCCGGATAGCGGCGGATGGGGGAGGTGAAGTGGGTGTAGGCCGGGAAGGCCAGACCGAAGTGCATGCTGGTATCGACGGTGTAGAAGGCCTGAGAAAGACTGCGCAGGATCACCGTCTGGATGAGGCTGGCATCGGCCCGATCGCGGGTCTCCTCGATGACCCGGGCAAGATCGGCACTGCGTGGTCGGGCCGGAATACGCACCGGCACGCCCAGTTCGCCCAGGAATCGCCGCAGATCCTCGATCTTGTCGACGTTGGGCTCCGGGTGTACCCGATAGAGCATGGGGAGTTCGTGGATGCGGAAGAACTGCGCCGCACAGACGTTGGCGGCCAGCATGCACTCCTCGATCATGCGATGGGCGACATTGCGCTGCAGCGGCACGATGTTTTCGATCCGGCCCTGCTCGTTGTAGACGATGCGCGTTTCCTGGGTATCGAACTCGATGGTACCCCGCGCCTCCCGCGCCCTGGCCAGCGCCTCGTAGAGACGTTGCAGGGTTTCCAGATGCGGTACGAGCTCTGCCTCCCGCTCCCGCAGGTCCGAGTCGCCACCCAGGATGGCAGCGACCTCGTCGTAGGTGAAGCGGCGCTGGGAGCGCATCACGGCCCGGGCGAAACGGAACTGCTCCAGATTACCCTGGGCGTCCAGCTCCATCTCGCAGACCATGCACAGGCGATCCACCTGGGGGTTCAGAGAACACAGGCCGTTGGAGAGCACCTCCGGCAACATGGGAATCACCCGCCGCGGAAAATAGACCGAATTCCCGCGCTTGCGCGCCTCCTCGTCTAGGGCACTGCCGGGGCGGACATAGGTCGCCACATCGGCGATGGCGACAAACAGGCGAAAACCGCCTTCCTCGCGGGTTTCGGCATAGACGGCGTCATCGAAATCCTTGGCATCGGCGCCATCGATGGTCACCAGCGGCAGATGGCGCAGGTCGCGTCGTCCTTCCTTCATGGATTCCGGTACCTGTGGCTGAAACCCGGCACTTTCCGCCTCCACGGCCGCTGGCCACTGGAAGGGCAGCCCGTAGCTGCGCACGGCAATTTCCACTTCCATGCCGGGGGCCATGTGTTCGCCCAGGATCTCCACCACACGCCCCTCGGGCAGGTTCCGACCGTCGGGATATTTGGTAATCTCGAGGATGACGATCTGCCCATGTACGGGCTGCAATTCCTCACTGGGCACCACGGCGAATTCCTGAGGAATGCGGCGATCTTCGGGAATCACATAGTGCACCGAGGTATCGGCAAAATACCGGCCCACCACCTGGGTCAGGGCGCGTTCGAGGATGCGCACCACCGCGCCTTCCAGGCGTCCCCGCCGATCTTCGCCCACGATCCGCCCCAAGACGACGTCGCCGTGAAAGACCTTGCGCATCTCCCGCGGCGACAGGAAAAGGTCCTTGTCGCCGTTATCGGGCACCAGGAATCCGAATCCATCGGGATGGGCACTGACGGTACCACGGATGAGCTCCATGGACTCGACTATGCCGTAGGCACCCCGGCGGTTGCGCACCAGCTGACCATCCCGCTCCATGGCCCGCAGGCGGCGGCGGAAAGCCTCCTGATCCTCCTCGGCGATCTCCAATTCGTCGATGAGGTCTTCCAGGCGCGCTGGCTGCCCAAGATTCTCGAGGTAGCTCAGAATGAATTCCCGACTGACGATGGGACGTTCGTATTTTTCCTTTTCCCGCTCATACATGGGATCACGTGCAGCGAGCGGCGTGTCGGTTTCAGACTCCGGCATTGACAAAAGCTCCTCGATAAAAGATGATTCCGTCCACGCCGAGGTGGCGGAATTGGTAGACGCGCTAGGTTCAGGTCCTAGTGGGCGAAAGCCTGTGCTGGTTCGAATCCAGTCCTCGGTACCACACTCCCTTGTGGGACAGTTCTCGCGGTAGCATCAGGGTCTCTTCCCTCGCTTCAACTGGCGGTATCTTGCGGGATGCGGCAGTTTTTGTCCATGGCCCGCAGTAACGGCCCCGGACGGCGGCACTGCGGAAAACGTGCTCCACGATGAGGTGCCCTCCCCAGACTTCAGGTTGCGGCAAGTCCGCGAAACGGGTAGATGCAGGCAATGAATGCGGATGTCTTGGCTATTTTTACCGTAGGCACCAGTGCTTCCGGAAAGTCGTCCTGGGCACAGACCCAGTGCACACGTTACCCTGAACTCAAAATCCGCATCATTGAAAGGGATCGCCTGCGCCAGGAGGTTTTCGCGGCGGATAACCGTGCGGATTTTTCCTGGAGCCAGTGGGATCCTGCCAAAGAGGAACAGGTACAGCGGCTCTGGGAAGAGGCCCTGCGCCAGGCTCTGGACCAGGATGTGCTGATTCTTGCCGACACGCACCTCGACCCCAAAAGACTCGAAGAAGAATCCGCTTGGCTTGCCAGTCTTGGGGTGCGCGACATGGCCATCCAGTATTTTGCATCGGAACCTCTGGTGGAATTGATTCGGCGAGATCAGGGCCGACCCCATCCCGTGGGCGCTGCGGTGCTGCGCGAGCAGATCCAGAAAATGCAACCCGAGGAACGCTATTGGGAGGCCCTGGAAGCAGGTCAGCAACGCATCCTTCGCCAGAGCAAGGATTCGGTCAAAGCGACTTGAGGCGCAGTGATCTGGCGGACGTCCAGGGCGCCTGTGCTAGACTGTCACAAGGGCCACTGCATAAGGATCCCGTCATGGATTGGAAAACGCCACCGGACTTCAAAACCGTCATCGAGACGGAGCAAAAGATGCTTGGTAAGTTTTTGACACCCGTAGCCATCTTTCTCATCCTGCTCGGCTTTTTGGGTATCGTCAGCCCCCTCTTCCTGTCTGCCCTCACGGACGGACTCATTGCCGCCGTACTGATTCTTGGCGGCGCTGCCTGGCTCGCGCACAGTTTCGAGCTGCGCTCCCAGAATTTGGGCGACTGGCTGCGGCCTCTGCTGCTGCTGGCTACCGGAGCCATCATGGTGGCACTGCCCCACGCCGGTATCGCCAGTATCGGTTTGTTGTTCATCCTGTATTTTCTCATCGATGCCTACCGAAATTTCAACCGTCCGCGCTCGCTCGACGGTCTTGGGCGTGGCTGGTTCTATTTCAGTGGCGTGGTAGATATTGCCATCGCCTTCCTCTTCATCGTCACCTGGCCACAGGGATCCTTGATTCTGGTGGGTATTTTCGTCGGCGTGAATCTCATATTCGACGGTATCGTGCTGCTGATGCTCCGCCGCGCCCTACCGCCATCCAAACCCCTCTGATATCCCAAGGACAACTCATGTTTGCTCTCAAAGTGCTCTTTCCCGACAGGGATGCTGCCCGTGACGCCTTGGCACGCCTGCGCAGCGCTCTGGAAGCGCCGCGATCCGGGCCTGCCGAGTATTATGAGGTCCTGGAACAGATCCTCGCCGAAGGATGCCCGTTGGAGCACGCCATCTATGCCGAAAAGGATGTGGTGGCCTGCACCATTCGCGGTCTGGACGAGACTCGGGCCGCCATGGCGGAAGCGGCATTCCTGGATGCCGGAGCACTGGAAGTCATCGCCGAATAAGCACAGGCACGGCACGTGTATCGCCCCTGGTTCAGTCGTCTGCTGCAAAAGCTGAACGATCTCATCCACCTTTTCATTGCCCTGGCTTTGGCAGGAGCAAGCATTCTGGTCATCGTTCAGTTTGGCAAGGATGTATGGCACGGCCTGCACGCGCACAACCTCACCCTGGCCTTTCTTCATGCCCTGGGGACGCTCTTCATTCTGTGGGTACTATCCTCCCTCATCGGCGCAGAAACGACCTACCTGCGCGATGGCACCATTCCACTGACCGTGTTCGTCGAAGTGGCGCTCATCACGCTCCTGCGTCAACTCATCCTCATCCCCGTGGAAGGAGATACCGGGCACAGCGGAGCCTGGCAGGGTCTCGGTTTTTACTGGATGATCATCGCCGCCGTCCTGGTCGTGGGTATCGCCTATTATCTGGTATCCCGACGCAATTAAAGACATCGATACAAAAGCCTTGAACCCAGCCAGCGCGGGGGATATATCCAGCGGTGGAACCCAATGGATTTTTCATGGTCAAAAAATTCAGTGAGAAACTTTGGGAGGCCGATATGAACAAGGTATTCAGCAATCAATACGTAATCCGCTTGGAACTCGACAAAAAGGATCTCGCGAAGATTGTGGAACCCATAGTCAAGAAAGCCGACCAATTTGGCAAGGCGACCTTGGATATGGCCTACCTTCTTGCGGAACAGGACTATCGTATGGACGATAATTTTCGTCAACCCAAGAATGTGTTCAATTGAGGAGTACGAGCATGAAAATTCTGGAAGAGAAAAAATCCTCCGTCGTGCTGGAACTCAGTGTGGAAGAAGCCGAGGCCATCGCCGCCGATCTGCGGGAAAATGCTGCCCTCGTTGGCGCCGGCGGTGCGGAGCTGCTGAAACTGCTGCCGCAGGCGCAGCAAGCCCACTCGGTTACGATGCGTTATGAGTGGATCGGGCCGGAGGATGTGCGCGGACATTGACGGGCGCTGTGGCGTCGTGCCTGGTGGTGCTGCTGCGGCCCGCGCCAGCCCTTGAGCCCGATGCGTCTTGGGGTTAGGCTGGAGCTTTCCGTCGTCCGATGGGAGTGCCTGACCCCGTGAAGAAATTCCTTCGTGCCCTCCTGTTGCTCCTCGGTCTCTTTCTGATATTTGCCGGTCTGCTCTTTTTTCTGCAGGGTTCCGGGATGTTTCCGTATCCGCGCAGCAGTTTCATGATCAACAAGACCGACTGGGAGATCCGTGGAGCCCCCATTCTCGCCTTGGGGGCCGCCGTGCTCATCCTCCGTAGTCTTTGGCGGCCACGACCATGAGCGAGAATGTTCTGGGCACCGCCCTGCTCGCCTGCGGTTTTGCGCCGAAGACTGGCTTCTACCGCGATGGTTTTTGCCGCGCCGGGCGCGAGGACGGCGGTATGCACGGCGTCTGTGCCGTAGTCACCGAGGCATTCCTGACCTTTTCTCGAGACCGCGGCAACGACCTCATCACACCCCGGCCACAGTGGGACTTCCCGGGCCTGCAACCGGGCGACCACTGGTGTCTGTGCGCCCTGCGCTGGAAGGAAGCCCTCCTGGCGGGCTGCGCCCCTCCCGTCGTGCTGGAGGCGACGGATGCCGTTTGTCTGAAGGTACTGAATCGCGACGACCTGCTCGCCCATGCCTGGGCAGCACGCCAGTAACTCCGTTGCCGAGGGCACCCTGCCCTCACCGCTCTCAAGCGCGTCCGCGACGGCACTGAGGGATTTGGCGCAAGAACTCGACACCACCCTCGCCTTCATCGATCTCGAGAATACCGGCGGTCACCTGGAGCGCGACCGCATCATCGAGGTGGGCATAATCCTCGTGGCGCCGGCCGGTGAACCCGAGGTCTGGTCCACTCTGATCAACCCAGAAATACGCCTCAGCCCCGCGATATCGACGCTGACGGGCATCGACCCAGCCGACCTCGCCCATGCGCCGACCTTCGCGCAGGTAGCCGAGCCTCTGCGGGAAAAGCTTGCGGGTCGGTTGCTTATCGCCCACGACGCCCGCACCGATCTCGCTTTCCTGCGTCAGGAATGGCGTCGTCTGGGACAGGTCTTCACCGCGGATGTCCTCTGCACCCTTCGGCTTTCGCGTAGCCTCTTTCCCGACGAAAAGCGCCACGGTTTGGATGCCATCATCGAGCGTCTGCAACTGCACAGCGCTGGGCGCCACCGGGCCCTGACCGATGCCCGCACTGTGGCGATTTTTCTGGCCCGGCTCTATTCGGAACAACCCGCGCGGCTCCTCGAGGCCTGTCGCCAGCAGTGGCAACGCCCAGCCCTGCCCGGCAGTCTCGATGCGCAAACGCTGGATGCCCTGCCCGACCGCCCTGGCGTCTACCTCTGCTACGACGAGGCCGACAGCCTGCTCTACGTGGGCAAGAGTATCCGTCTGCGTGAACGGGTCTGGGATCACTTCTATGCGGCTACTAGCCAGCAGCGGGAAATGCGTCTCGTGCAGCAGATCCGACGTCTGGAGTGGATCGAGACGCCGACGGAACTCTCGGCCCTGCTGTTGGAGGCGCGCCTCATCAAGGAACGGCAGCCCATCCTCAATCGCCGCCTGCGTCGGCGGGAAAACCTCTTCACCATCGCCTGGGAGGGTATCGAACGTGGTTCGCCGCGGATCGTCCCCCTCCGCGATTGCGATGGTGGCGAACTCTACGGCAGTTTTGCCAACGCCTACCGGGCGCGCCAGAGTCTGCGCCGCCTGGCTCGGCGCCACGGCCTATGCCTGAAGGCCCTGGGACTGGAAAAACCCACGAGCGGGCCTTGCTTCGCCCACCAGCTCAAGCAGTGCCGGGGGGCCTGCTGTGGCGCGGAGAGCCGCCTGCTCCACGACCTGCGTCTGTCTGCGGCCCTGCGCCATCTGCGCATCGAGCATTGGCCATGGGATGGCCCCATGGTCCTGGTGGAGGAGGGAGGTGGACAACGCCTTTACCACCTACTCTGGCAGTGGATCCATTGCGGTTACCGTGCCGACCCCGCGGATCTGGCAACCCTTTGGGAGAGGCGCGAGGGCGAGTTCGACATGGATATCTACCGTATCTGCTTCAACGCCCTGAGCCGGAATCGCGGGACCTGGATGCCACTGGCGCAGCTGCTGTCGCCGTCCGGACCCCAGACGACTGCGACTCCTGGGCGATGAACCGCAGCACATCCTGACGCACCGGGGCCATCCAGCGCAGGGTTCGGGCAAAAGCGCCGATGAGGGTTTGGTGCCCCACCCCGGTGTAGATACGCTCCACCCCCGGAGTCCCCGCCCCTCGCAAAAGGGTGGCAAGACCCTCGGTATTGCGCTTTGGGTCTACCAGGTGATCGTGGCGGGCAGCGCCGAGGAAGACGGGGACCTGCGAGTCGTCGCCGACAAAGTCCACGGGCTGACTGCGGGCGGGATAGTCCGGGTGGTGGAAAATCGGGCGGACATTCCGATAGGTGATGGGGTAGAAATCGTAAGGACCGGCAAGACCAATCCAGCCGCGCAAGCTGGCGGGAGATAGTCCACGCGCGCCGAGCCAGCGCGGGTCCAAGGCCAGCATAGCGGCATTGTAAGCACCGGCACTGTGGCCCATGAGAAAGACGTTCTGCGGATTTCCCCCGTAACGGTGGATGTGCTGGAACACCCAGGCTACGGCCCGCGCATTATCTTCGAGAAAGCTCGGATAGGTCACCTCGGGGTAGAGGCGGTAATCGGGGATTACCGTGAGCACACCTGCGGACGCCAGGGCTTCGCCCAGGAAACGGTACTCCTCGCGCCGGCCGCTGTTCCAGGAGCCACCATACAGAAAAACCACCACGGGCTCACCGGCCATGGCGGGGCCACTTGGCTGGTAGATGTCCAGTCGCTCCCGCTCACCCGAACCATAGGCCACCGCCGCATCGAGAACGAAACTCCGCTGCGGCGTCAGTGCGTTGAGGGCACCCACGGGCGAGCACGCCGCGAGGAGCAACGCATAAACAGAAAACAGCGGCGGCCACCAGCGCCGTCTTCGCCGAAAGACCGGCGATTCATCCATGAGGTGGTATCATCGCAGCAGGAATCCACGCTCCTTCAAGAAGGCAGCCATGTGTGGGCGCGCCTCGCGACCGGCGAGCGCCGCAATCTCGCGACTCCAGCTGCTGTCCTTGCGGTGGTCCGAGCGCGATCCATAGTAGGCCTGCATGGTCGCATCGTACTCGGCGATGAGCTCCGCGTCGTGCTCCTCGCTGTAGCGATTTTCCTGGAGTACCGCGCCCAGGGGCAATCTCGGCTTGACCTCCACGGTCTGGTCGGGATAACCGATGCACAAACCAAAAAGGGGATACACCTGCTCCGGCAGCGCCAGCAGTGCGGAGATTTCCGCCGGATGATTACGAACCGCGCCGATATAGCAACAGCCGAGTCCCTGGGACTCTGCGGCAACGACGCAGTTCTGTCCGCACAGCGCCGTATCGACGGTAGCAATGATGAAGTGCTCCGTCATTCCGGGGACGAAGGGCGGGCCGATGCGATCGCAGACCTTCTGGGCCCGGCGCAGATCCGCACAGAACACCAGAAAAACCGGCGCAAGGCGCACGTACTCCTGTTGCCCCGCAAGCTCAGCCAGGGTATCGCGCAGGCTGGCGTCGGTGACGTTGATGATGCGGTAGGCCTGGATATTGCTGGAACTCGCAGCCTGCTGACCACAACGGACGATGGTCTCCAGCAGACCATCGGGAAGTGGGTCGGGCCGGAAACGGCGGATAGATCGGTGAGACTGCAGTAAGGCCAGAACATCGGTCATGGAATCCTCGCATGGCGACAGGGACAGGGGCGCCCCTAGGATAGGGACAGCCGGATTCCCTGTCACCCGCCGCTACCGTAACGGCGCGACGTCTTAGCCCAAAGGCCCTTTGGCCGTGACGATCTGGGGCTCCATGGCAGCCAACTGCCGCAGCAGGTAGTTCTGGGCGGCGATGGGGATACCTCGCTCGTCCATCGCGTCGATCATATCCTGCGCGAGATAGTTGAAGGCGGCCGTGGTAACCTGCAAACCGCGATGCGACTGATCCATGCTCTGCCCCGTGTAGGTGCAGGGGCCGCCCACAATCTCACAGACCTGCTGGGTCAGCTCGTACTTGAGGTGCGGAATATTGGTCTTGGCAAAGTAGACATTGATATGCGGATCGGCGGCCACCTTGCTCACGAAGGTATCGATGAGGGCCTTGACTCCTTCCACGCCGCCGAATTCAGCGATGTAGTTCTTTATGGGCAGTTTGATGTCGGCTTTCTGGATGGACTCGGGGGTGGCGTGGCTGTCCGCCGCAGCGGCAACGCCGACATTCAGGGCAAAGACCGAGGCAACAGCAAAAGCGAGATACGGCTTCAAGTTAGGATAACGACTCTCTTTCGACATAACACACTCCACGATCAGGAAGGAAGGAAACGTGGGCAATCGCATGCTGCCCACCCACACTACGACAGCGGCAGACTTTTGGATGTAGGCGCCCGTCACCCAAACCGCAGCATTTCCGCGCGTAAGGCCTCCATCTGCCCGCGGATGTAGCGAGCCACGAGATTCTGGGCAAGACCCATGGGCACCAGGGTCTGGGGTTCCAGTGTGGCGCGATACTCCACCACGCTGCCGTCGGCCGACGCGCGGACCTCGGCCTGCCCGCGGATCGCCATGCTCCCTCCGGTACTGTGAAAGCGCACCGCTCGATCCGACAGCCGATGCACGGACATCACCACAAAGGTGGGGATACGTAACCACAGGAGTTTGATGGACCCTTCCTGGAGTACCGACTCGTGCGCTCCGTCACGCCACAGCACCTGGCTTTTGTGCATCTGCGGGATGAACTGCGCCATATGCCCGTAATCCGTCATCACCGCAAAGGCTCGAGCTGGCGTCACCGCTACCGGGAATACCGCATATACCGCGAAGCCATCGGCAACCCGCTGTACCTCAACCTGCAGATTCCCCTCGTCTACCCCCAGAGCCTGCGCCGAAAAGGCCAACAAGAGCAGCGCCAACCACAACACGCTAGCCCTGTATCGCAGCAAACGCACACCGCCACCGCGTTCCGCAGCCACAGCTCACCTCCTGAACACACTCCAGCGACTATGGACGGTGGCCACACGCATTTTTTGCAAGCGTTGGAAGACGCCTGGATCCAGTTCTTAATAAGAGGTCATTGTTAATACGCAAAAAACGGGGGTTGGGATGCGTTGAATAGGGTAGCCTTGGCGACGATCAGCGCAGCCACCACAGCAATAACAGCAATAGCGCGCTGCCGATGGTGACGGCACCGCTGATCAGGGCGACGCCGAGAATTCTGCGTGCCTGCACGTACTCGCTCTGGGGTGATTGCTCTTTATCGCTCACGGTGTCGGCTCCCGCGCCTCTTCAAAGGCACAGACCCAAATGTCACGCCCGAGTTCCCGCGTCGGTAGCCGATATCCCTCCTCCCGGTCCAGACTGTTGGGAGAACGAAGGCTCAGGGCGTAAGCACCACTCCGACGGAAATCGTCCACGTATCCGGATGCTCGCCTCTGCGAACAGCGGAGCGGTAGGAACAGATCTCCGCGCAGGCGTGCATAAGTTCACAAACCTTTGGCACTTCTTTGGCGAGGGAGGAGTGCCATGCAGGTTCAACATGTCGGGTACCGGATCCGAGGGTTTTACCGGGTAGCGGGCTTGGGGCATCGTTGGGAGATGACT
>Ga0315298_1001631_pt1 | contig 40464 bp, 34 predicted proteins | sample WHS_1_MG_FD_203077 | JGI IMG/M metagenome (GOLD analysis project Ga0315298, IMG submission 203077) | Extremophilic microbial mat communities from Washburn Hot Springs, YNP, Wyoming, USA - WHS_1_MG | ecosystem: Environmental > Aquatic > Thermal springs > Hot (42-90C) | place: USA: Wyoming... | reverse complement strand
CTTTGAGGTCGGCCACGGTGACGACCATTTGCTGGGCGCTTTTGACGAGCAGGCCGCTCAAGCCGATGGCATCGGGCTTTTCCCGCTGGTACGTCTCGATGATCGTTTCCGGCGGGACTTTGATGCCGAGGTTGATGACCCGGTAGCCGTTGTTGGAAAGAATGATTTCCACAAGGTTCTTGCCGATGTCGTGGACGTCGCCCTTCACGGTGGCGAGGAGGATCGCGCCTTTTGTGGAGTCGGCTTTCCTCTCCATAAACTGTTCGAGATGCGCGACAGCAGCTTTCATGGCCTCGGCGGACTGGAGCACTTCGGCGACGATCAGTTCGTTGTTGTTGAACAGCCGGCCGACTTCGTTCATGCCGGCCATGAGCGGGCCGTTGATGATCTCCAACGGGCCGGCCTCTTTCAGTTTCAAGTCGAGGTCGGCAATCAAACCGTCTTTTGTGCCTTCGATGATGTACCGGGCCAACCGTTCATCGAGCGGCAAGTCAGAGGTCTTCTGCTTCACCCGGCTCGTGGCATCCCGGAAATGGTCGTTGATGGCGGCGATGGCGCGTTGGTTGATGGCGATGCGTTCTTCGCGGGTTTGTCGCCGGTAATCGTGGGACAACCATCCTGATTGTCCATCGTTGGCGGTGGACAAGCTGGAAGCTTGTCCCACATTGAAGAGCAGGTTCTCCGCGAGTTTCTTTTCCACGTCCGGGATGCTGGCGTACCGCTCGAGTTTTTCGGCGTTGACGATGGCGAGATCGAGACCGGCTTTCGTTGCGTGATAGAGCATCACGGAGTTGACCACCTCGCGGGCGGCCGGCGGCAGACCGAAGCTGACGTTGCTGACGCCGAGAATGGTTTTGCAACGCGGCAGTTTTTCTTTGATCAGCCGGATGGCTTCGACGGTTTCGACGGCGCTGCCGATGTAGTTGGCGTCGCCGGTGGCGCAGGGGAAGGTGAGCGGGTCGAAGATAAGGTCTTCTTCCGGGATGCCCCACTGTTCGGTGCAATACCGGTGGGCGCGCAACGCAATCGCGAGTTTGCGTTCGCGGGTGATGGCCTGCGCCTGCTGTTTGTCCTCGTCAATCGAGCCGATGATGATTGCCGCCCCGTACTTTTTCACCAGCGGCAACACCTTGTGAAATTTCTCCTCGCCGTCCTCGAAATTGATCGAGTTGATGATGCTCTTGCCCTGGCAATACGTGAGCGCCCGCTCGATCGCGGCCGGGTTGGTCGAGTCAATCATCAACGGCACTTTGACCTTGTGGATGACTTTCTCGTAGAACCGATCAATGTCCGCCAGCTCATCCCGGTCGGTGTTTTCCAGATTGATATCAATGATGTGCGCGCCGTTGCGGACCTGGGCGCGGGCGATCTCGCTGGCTTCCTCGAATTTCTCCTCGCTGATCAGCCGCTTGAATGCGCGCGAGCCGACTTCGTTGGTGCGTTCGCCGACAATGAGCGGCCGGGTGTCCTCGCTCGCTTCGACCAGCTCGATACCGGAGTAGTAGCTGCGCCGTTGTCCCCGGTGCCGTCGCGGCTCGCGTCCGTCCACCATCTCGGCGATGGCCTTGATGTGGGCCGGTGTCGTGCCGCAGCAACCGCCGACGATGTTGACCCAGCCGTTCTTGACGAAACGTTCGAGTGACGCCGCCAGCGAAGTCGGCGTCTCGCCATACCGGCCTTCCTCATCCGGCAAGCCCGCGTTGGGGTAACACGACACGGCGGTTGTCGCCATCTCGTGAATCGTGCGGATGTGGTCGGTCATGAACTCCGGCCCGGTCGCGCAATTCAGACCGATGGCCAGCAAATCCGCGTGTTGCAGCGACGCAACGAACGCATCCGCCGTCTGCCCGGCCAACATTGTGCCCATCGGCTCGATCGTGCCGGACACGATGACCGGTATCTTTACGCCGACCTGCGCGATGCCAATCAGCGCGGCTTTGACGTTGCGGGTGTCCTGACAGGTCTCCACGAGCAGCAAATCCACGCCGCCTTCAATCAACGCCGCCGCCTGCGCGTGGAAATTCTCCACGAGTTGCTGAAACGTCACGCCGCCGGTCACGGTGATGGCTTTGGTGGTTGGCCCCATGGAGCCGGCCACGAAACCATTACCGGCCTCGCGAGCCAGCCGGGCGGCGGCGATGTTGATCTCCCGGCATTTGTCGGCAAGACCGTACTCGGCGAGCACGAGCGGCGTGGCGCCGAACGTGTCCGTCTCGACAATATCGGCCCCGGCCGCGAAATACTGCCGGTGAATGTCGCGGATCACGTCGGGCCGGGTGAGGACGAGGTGCTCATTGCACCCCTCGAACTGCGGGCCACCGAAGTCGGCGGCAGTGAGGTTGCGTTGCTGGATCATCGTCCCCATCGCGCCGTCGAGCACGAGGATGCGGTCCGCTAATGCGTCGTGGAGGTTGCCCATGCCGGTCCAGACAGTAGCACGGCCGGCAGCGAAAACAAGGCGCTGACGGACGGCATTTGCCTTGCGCCGGTGGTGGGGGTGTGGCATTTTGCGCGTCGAGGAGGTCGAAATGTATTGCCGCGTGTGGAGTCTGATCGTCGTGACGTTTTTTGTCTTGCCGGCGTTGGGTGCCGCGCGCGCCGGCGCGCTCAAAGGCTACCGGATCGGCGATGAACTCTTTGTTTCCGTCAACGATCTCGCCGCTTACTACAACCTTGGCCGCGACCAGAGCGCCGCGTTCGAACGCGCCGAGTACCGCACTCCTGCCGCGTCATTGGCCGTGCAGTCCGAGCGGCGCGACATGGAGTTGAACGGCATCAACCACTGGCTCACCACGCCGGTCGTGGCCGCGCGCGGCCGGCTTTGGATTTCCAAGACCGATGTGCTGAAAACGATAGACCCGGTCCTGTGTTCAGCCCGGTTGCGCGGCACGTGGAAGGTCCGCACCGTTGTGCTGGATCCGGGGCATGGCGGCAGCGAACACGGCACCCACGGCATCACGTCCGGTCGCCCCGAAAAATCGCTGACTCTTGATTTGGCCAACCGGTTGAAACCGTTGCTGGCCGCCGCCGGCTTGCGGGTGCTGTTGACCCGGACCGATGACGTCGTGCTGTCGTTGGAGGACCGGGTCGCGTTTGCCCGCAAGAAGGGCGCCGACCTGTTTGTGAGTCTGCATTTCAATTCCGGCGGCAGCGCGACCGGCATTGAAACGTACTGTCTGCCGCCGGCAGGGAGCGCCTCGACCGGCACGCCCAGCAGTCGCGGCGGCGAAGGCCATCTCGCCGGCAACCGTTACGACGAACACAACGTCTGGCTCGCGCACAATGTGCAGCGCGCGCTGCTCACCGCGACCGGCGCGGCCGATCGCGGCGTGCGCCGGGCGCGGTTCTTCGTGTTGCGCGACGAAACCTGCCCGGCGATTCTCGTGGAAGCCGGTTTCTTGTCGAATCCGGCCGAGGAAAAACGGGTGCTCGACCCGGCGTATCGCGACCGCTTGGCAAAGGCCATTGCCGACGGTATCTTGGCGTACCGGAGCAGCGTGGAAGGATGTTCCGAGACCGACAAGAAGCCGGCCAGCGGCTCGCCGCGGCGCTGAAGGCGTATCGCGCCGACCGGCCGCTGGTGCTCGGTTTGCCCCGCGGCGGCGTGATCGTGGCCGCCGCAGTGGCGCGCGCCTTGGACGGCGACCTCGACGTCCTGCTCGTGAAAAAACTCCGCGCGCCCGGCAATCCCGAGCTCGCCATCGGCGCCGTCAGCGAGGAAGCGGCACCCTTTTTGAATCGCGAACTCGTGAGCTTGACCGGCAGCGACCGCCGGTATGTCGAAACCGAAATTGCCGCGCGCCGGGCGGAGATTGACCGGCAACGCCAGCAATACCGGGCCGTCCGGCCGCGCATCCCGCCGGCAGGCCGGGTGGTCCTCGTGGTGGACGACGGGTTGGCGACCGGGGCGACGATGGTCGCCGCCGTGCACGCACTCCGGGCGGCACGACCGAGAAAGCTGGTCGTCGCCGCGCCGGTCGGGTCGCCGGAAGCGGTGGAAATGTTGTCGCGCCAGTGCGAGGTCGTTTGTCTGGAGACGCCAGCGTGGTTCAGCGGGGTGGGGCAGTTCTACGAGGACTTCTCCCAGGTTTCCGAAGAGGAAGTGTTGCGGGTGTTGGCCGGTGACGGTAAGATGCCGGCTCAATGAAACCGCAGTTCGCGCATGCCTACGTCCTGAACGTGATGGCCGACGACCATCCCGGCATCGTCGCGGCCATCACCCGCGCCGTCAGCCAACGCGGCGGCAACATTGATGCGTGCAGCCAGACTGTTGTCGAAGGTTACTTCACGCTCATCATGGTCATCAGCTTCGACCAGCCGGTCGATCCCGAGGCGTTGGCGGCCGAAATCCGCGGCAGCACTTCGAACGGTTTTCAGGTCGTGGCGCGTCCGTACCAGCCGGTGACGAAGCCAGTGGGGAAGACCGACCGGTTCGTGTTGACGGCGTTCGGCAAGGACAAGCCGGGGATCGTGCGCCGATTCAGCGAGTATCTGGCCGGCAAGGACATCAACATCACCGACTTCTTTGCGCACCGGGAAGGCAACGACTTTCTGTTGATCGGGCAGTTGGAAATCCCGGTCGCCCACGATCTGGCGTTGTTGCAGGCCGACCTGGAACAGATCGCCGCCGAGCTGGCGTTCACGGTCAAGCTCCAACACGAAAACATCTTCGTCGCCACCAACCAACTCCGGCTGAGGAGGTAACCATGCTCCGCACCGACGAAATTCTTGCCACGATCCAGATGCTCCACGCCGAAGACCTCGACGTGCGGACGGTCACCCTCGCGCTCAATGTGGACGATTGCGCGGCGCCGAGCATGGATTCGCTTTGCCGGAAACTCCGCGAGAAGATCATCGGCCGCGCCAGCCGGCTCGTTGAAGTCTGCAACCGGATCGGCCGCAAGTACGGCATCCCGATTGTCAACAAACGGCTGGCCATCTCGCCGGTCTCGCATTTGTTGGCCGGGCACGGTCAAACCGCCGCGCTCGCAGTTGCCCAAACGCTCGACGACGCCACGGCGGCGTGCGGGATTGATTTGGTGGGCGGGTTCAGCGCGTTGGTGCAAAAAGGTGTTACGCCAGCCGATGCCGGGGTGATGCGGTCATTGCCGCGTGTGCTCAGCCAGACCAAACGCGTTTGCGCCAGCATCAACGTTGCCTCCACCCGCGCCGGGGTGAACATGGACGCCATCGCTGCGATGGGCCGGATCATCCGGGAGATTGCCGGCGCGACGGCCGGGCAAAAAGGATTTGGCTGCGCCAAGCTGGTCGTGTTTGCGAACATCCCGGAGGACAACCCGTTCATGGCCGGGGCGTATGTCGGCGAGGGCGAACCGGAGGCGGCGGTCAACATCGGCGTCTCCGGCCCAAAAGTCGTGGTCAGCGCATTGAAACGCCGGATGGAATTGGGCGACCGGCTCACGTTGGGCGACCTCGCCGAGGAAATCAAAATCACCAGTTTCCGGGTGACGCGCGTCGGCGAACTGGTTGGCCGGGAAGTGGCGGCGGAACTCGGCGTGGCGTTTGGCATCGTGGATCTGTCGCTGGCGCCGACGCCGAAAGAGGGCGACAGCGTGGGCGAGATTCTGCAAACGCTCGGCATCGCCAAGATCGGCGCGCCGGGCAGCACGGCGGCGGTTGCGTTGCTCACGGATGCCGTCAAGAAAGGCGGTGCCTTTGCCAGTTCGAGCGTGGGCGGGATGAGCGGCGCGTTTATCCCGGTCAGCGAAGATGCCGCCCTCGACGCGGCCGTCACGGCCGGTCACCTGTCGTTGGAGAAACTGGAGGCGATGACCAGCGTCTGTTCGGTCGGGCTGGATATGATCGCCATCCCCGGCGACACGCCGGCCGAGACGATTGCCGCGATCATTGCCGACGAAGCGGCCATCGGCGTCATCAACAACAAGACCACCGGCGTGCGGTTGATCCCCGTGCCCGGCGCGAAAGTCGGCGACCGGGTCGAGTTCGGCGGCCTGTTCGGCAGCGCGACCGTGATGGATGTGCGCAATGCCGGCGCCAGCGCCGACTTCGTGAACCACGGCGGACGCATTCCGGCCCCGATTCAATCGCTGCGGAACTGACCATGACCGAGTTTGCCATTCCAACCCACCGGCGCGGCGAATTCGTGGACGTGACCCGGCAAGTCCAGCAGGCCGTGACCGAGTCCGGCGTCAAAGACGGCGTCGTGACCTGTTTCGTGCCGCACACCACCGCCGGCATCACGATCAACGAGAACGCCGACCCGGATGTGGTGGCGGACATTTTGTTCGCGTTGGACAAGGCAGTGCCGTGGAGTTCTCCGCACTACCGGCACGACGAGGGCAACACGGCGGCCCACGTCAAAGCCAGCCTGATGGGCAGCAGCGTGCAGGTGCCGGTCAAGGACGGCCGGCTGCAATTCGGCACCTGGCAGGGGATTTACCTGTGCGAATTCGACGGTCCGCGCACCCGGAAGTTGTGGGTGACAGTGGTGACCGGTTCGTGAGTAATAGTGGTGTTGGCCTCCTTCGTTCGATTATTGCCTTCTGCCCGCCGGCGGTTCATAGTCACCGTCAGGAATGAAGCTGTTCAGCGTTTTTGAATACGGTCGAATTGAAGGATTGACCGGCGCGGAGAAGGATCTGCTCGATCAACTGCGCGGACCGCATCACGAGCGCCTGTTCGAGATCGGTTGGCGGGAAACGCGGGCGACTTCATTCGTCGGCGTCGTGCAACTGCCGCAAACCACCTTGCAGGTTCTCCCCAAGATGTACCGGCACGAGGACGCCAAGGAACGCGAAGCCACCGCCAATCTGTTGTTCCTGTTGAGCTACACCCGCAAGCTGGACGTGACCGAGCCGGAGATCAGCCGGCTGACCGAACAGCGCGCGCCCTTCTCCGAAATCCTCTTCTGGATCTTTGCCCGCCGGCTCTGGGACGCCGTCCACCGCGAAGTCCTGCGCGGCTACGTGACCATCGAGGACCGGCTCGACGTTCTCAAAGGCCGCTGGCTTGTCGCTGCCCAAGCCGGTCGCCCCGACGGCTGGCGCCGCGACCGGTTCGATGTCGCCTACGACGAATTCACCGAGGACAACCTCCCCAATCGGCTGTTCAAGGCCACCGTCCATCGCCTCTCCCGGTGGGCGCAAGACACCGACACCCGTCCGCTTCTGACGCAACTTCGCGCCGTCTTTGCCGACGTGGCCGATGTCACCCCGCAGCCGCACGATTTCGACCAAGCCGCCCAATGGATGCTCCGCCATCGTCGCCGCGCCAACGAAGGCCACCTCTATCGTCCGCTGCTGAAACTGGCCCAGATGTTCTGGACCGGCACCGGCCCGCAACCCAGTCCCGGCCGCACCGAAACCTTCGCGTTCCTGTTCGACATGAACCAACTCTTCGAGGAATTCATCGCCGAGTTCATCCGCCGTGAACTGCGCGAGATCTGGCATGAACGTCTGGGATGGGATATGCGCGTGCAAAAACAGAATCGCGCCTGTTTGTGGTACGAAGCTCGCCAACCGAGGTTTTGGCTGCATCCAGACGTGCGCTTCGTGGACGAGGAAGAAAACAGCATTCTCATCATCGACACGAAATACAAGGAACTCACAGCAGATCGCAAGAAATGGGTCTCCGATGAGGATGCCCGGCAGATGTACGCTTATTCACGACGATTTGATAGCCCTCGTGTCGTCTTGCTTTATCCACAGTTCGCCGAGAAAATCGTCGCCGATTTCAGCGCCGGCGCGAACTTACCGCCGTGGCTGGAGGTGCGCACGGTGGATTTGCGGCGGGTTTTGAGCAAGGAAAAGGGCGGTTTACGCACCGAATTGGAAACATCGTTCACAAGACAGGAGACCCCACTATGACACAACCAGAAGCCACACACTCGGGTTCAAGTTTGTTCACATGGAAGCCCCTCTACATCGAGTTGGCGCGCAAACTGCCGGCATGGCGGTCCCGTCAGGGAGAGCTGATTGCGATTCTTCAGGCAGCAAAGGCCCAAGGGGTGCCGGTAAGTGAACTTCAAGACGAAGACAAGAATGGCAAGAGGTTTCCACTTCAGGTGATGGACCCCTTCACCTTCTTTGCCTTCTTCAACCGGAAGACCAAGGAAGAGCATCGCCTCAAGTTGCTCTCCATCATCAAAGACAAACTTGGTTTGGAATCGCCTCTCCCCGCAGATTTCGAGGGGTTACCTGTAATGAATCCGCTGAAAACTTGGTTCTTCTCCTACGAGAAAAACCGGGAGCCCGACGCCATCGAGACGCTGTGGGATTTTGCAGAAGCCATTGTGAAGCAGTCACCGGACGCGATTCCTGCTGAATTGTACAGCCGTTGCCGGAATATCAAGCAAGTTGGCTTGCCGAACTTGACGATGGGATTGTTCTGGATGCGACCGGATCAGTATTTGGCACTCGATAGTTTGAATCGCGCCCTGTTGAAAAAGCACGGCATCAATGTGGATGTGGAGGACTGGCCTGCCTATCTGGAACTGCTCGCACGTGTGAAGGAACAATTTCCCGGCATCTCATGGCCCGAACTTTCTCATAAGGCGTATGAGGATTCATCGGAGCACGAAGAAGAACCACGGCAGGATGTTAAGAAAGCCCGTAGGGTGTGGAAAATCGCGCCGGGAGAAGGGGCATATCTTTGGGAGCAATTCCGAGAGAACGGATACATCGGCATTGGCTGGCTGAGCAAGCATGACCTGCGCAAGTTCAAAACCAACGAGGCATTGCTAAAGGCGCTCAAGGAAGATGACCACGGAACGGGTGCGGCAAGCTCGATTGACTGTTTCGTCCATGAACTCAAGCCGGGCGACGTTATTGTTGCCAATAAAGGCCGAGAGGGGATTGTTGGTATCGGCGTTGTGGCGGACGACGGCGACTACGAGTACAATCCTGATTTGGCAGACCAAACGGAGATGGAGTATCCGCATTTGCGAAAGGTCGAGTGGGTCATACAGAAGCCGGTAGACAGCCCGGTCCGCTTTGGGCAGCAGCCGCCAACTGTCAAAGAATTGTCGGACTCAGACCTCGAAAAAATCTGCGCGGCATATCGCGAGAGGTATCCCAACGATCCAGACCTCATACGAGCCATCGAGTCTCTGAGCCAAGGGACAGAGACAAGGCCAGAGCCATCCTCACCTTCGTCTCGACTCGCCCCAAACCGAAGCCTCAACTGGATATACTACGGCCCGCCCGGAACCGGCAAAACCTGGTCGGCGCTGCACGAGGTGCGCCAGTTGTTGCTGGCGAAGAATATCGGAACGAAGGAGGCCGCGCGGTACGCGGAGTTGCGCGACAAAAAGGACGCCGCCGGCAAGACCGAACGCCAACGACTTGCGGCGCTGCTTGAAGGCGCTGGCGAACAGAAGGAAACCCGGTACTGGTGGGTGACCGCGAATCCGTCTGTGTGGACATGGGATGAATTGTTCCGAAAGAAAGCGGAGGTCTTCAGTCGCGGCAGAATCCAGCGCAACTACGAAGAGATCGCTGAAGGCGACTTGGTCTTTGGGTACACTTCTTGGCCGAAGAAGGAACTGGCAGCGATGGCCCGGGTGAAGCGGCTCGTACCGGAAGGCGAGAAGCAAACATTCGAATTGGAGCCGGTACAGCGCATTGACACTCCCATCGGCTGGGACGATCTCAAGGAGCATCCGATGCTCAAACAGGCCGAGCCGGTTCGCTTCCGCGCACAAGGCACGCTGTTCAAACTGGAGGAAGCGGAGGCGGCGGAACTGGAGCGGCTGTTGCGGGCGAAGGGCAACGATTTGAAGTTCAGCGTCAAAGCCAGCCCGCGCTACCTTGAGTTCGTCACCTTCCACCAATCCTACAGCTACGAGGATTTCGTCGAGGGGTTGCGGCCGGTGAGCGATGCGGACGGCAATGTCCGGTATGAGGTCAAGGACGGCGTGTTCAAGCGACTGTGCCGGCGGGCGCAGCAAGACCCGGCGCACACGTATGCGCTGGTGATTGACGAGATCAACCGGGGGAACATTTCGAAGGTGTTCGGCGAGTTGATCACGTTGATCGAGCCGGATAAACGGTTGGGCGCGGCCAACGAGATCAAGGTGACGCTGCCGTATTCGGGCGAGGAGTTTGGCGTGCCGGCGAATCTGCTCATCATCGGCACGATGAACACGGCGGACCGGTCGATTGCGCTGCTGGACGTGGCGTTGCGGCGGCGGTTCACGTTTAGGGAATTGATGCCGCAGCCGGAATTGCTGGGCGAAGTGGTGGGCGTGCCGCTCGGCCAACTGCTGACGGCGTTGAACCGGAAGTTGGAGGCGTATCTCGACCGCGACCACCAGATTGGCCACAGCTATTTCATGGGGCTGAACGATGTGGCCGACCTGCGGTTTGCGTGGGAGCATAAAGTGATGCCGCTGTTGCAGGAGTACTTCTACGGCGACGGCGAGAAGCTGCTGGCCGTTTTGGGACCGAAGTTCGTCCAAACCGAGACAATCAAGGTCGGGAGCGGAGATTCAGCGGATGACCGGGCGGTTTACCGGGTGTGTTCGATCACCAACGACACAGCGTTCGCGCAAGCGCTGACGGAATTGGCTACCGGTTAGCGAGATCAAGGGCGGCGCGTTCGAGCGGCTGTGCCGGCGGGCGCGGCAAGGCGTGGCCACGGATGACGGCAGAAGTCAGGAGTCAGGAGACAGGAGACAGAAGGCGGAAACCGAGTTGGACGGAGCCGAAGCGAAGCGAAGACGGCGTCCTTGCCAAATGCCGCTGTCGTTGCGGCAAACTGACGACTGAGAGCCGGCGCAGTTCTGTAGCTCAGAGGTCGGCGCGCAGCTTGAGGCCGGGAATCTGACGAAAATGCAGGTCTTCGGTGATGACGGTTGCTCCGGCACGCTTGGCACAGGTAGCGATGATGAGGTCGCTCAACGGTAACACCTGACCTTGCCGGTCGAGTGTCCAAGCCAATTCTGCCGCTTCACGCAGCAAAACCGAAGTCAGCGGAATCTCTGGTATGATGTCGAAGAAGCGGGTGAGTTCCGCTTTGGCCTTGGGCTTGATCACGCCGCGCAGAACTTCGATGCGGACAATACCGCAGGTCAACAGTTCCCCGGTGGTCAACGATGGCACCAGCAGTGCCACGGGATTTCGGCCTTGGCGCATCCACGTGATGTACTTCGTGGAATCAATCAGGATCATGCGCGATACGGTGTTTCCTTTTCGCGCACCGTCAGCACGTCATAACCGGGGGCGACTGCGCCGGCATACTCCGCATCGGGCAGGAGCGACTTGAGGAAGCGTCGCACCTTGGCCGCGTGTTCCGCTTCGCGCAAGGCGTAGTCCAGCGCGGCCTTCCGGCTTTTCAAGCCGGTCAGCTTCATCACGCGTTTCAAGCGCGTCTCGTCGTACTCAGTCGTTGCTTTCATGTGCACACCATACCTAAGTGCCGGCGAATGTTCAACAATCGCAGAACCAATATGCACTAACGCGCTGGTGATAGACGAGATCAACCCCGAAAGCTTTCGGGGTCAAGGTGACGCTGCCGTATTCGGGCGAGGAGTTTGGCGTGCCGGCGAATCTGCTCATCATCGGCACGATGAACACGGCGGACCGCTCCATTGCGCTGCTGGACGTGGCGTTGCGGCGGCGGTTCACGTTTAGGGAATTGATGCCGCAGCCGGAACTACTGAGCGAGAGCAGCAAGGCGACCGGTGTGCCACTGGACAAACTGTTGACGGTGTTGAATCGGAAGTTGGAGGCGCATCTCGACCGCGACCAAGAGTGGGGCAAGCTTCCAGCTTGCCCGTGTTGATCAATGGGCAACCAAGATGGTTGCCCCACGCTGACCTGCGGTTTGCGTGGGAGCACAAAGTGATGCCGCTGTTGCAGGAGTACTTCTACGGCGACGGCGAGAAACTCCTGGCGGTGCTTGGAGCCGACTTTGTTGCAAAGTCGGATGTTCCGATCGGTGGCGGGGGCGATTCACGCGCCGTCTATTGTCTGAAACCACAAACCCCCGAAGTGTTTGTCGTCAGCCTGAAGAAGTTGGCCGGTGGATAGGTTAGCGGTTGCCGCAAATCTTCGCAATGAGAGCGGTCGTGGAGAAGCCGGGGACGAGGGGGAGGATGCGAATTTCGGCACCGAGCTTTTGCAGTAACTCGCGCTCGCCTTTGTCCAAAGTCTCGATCCGGTAGTCGCCGCCTTTGACGTAGAGGTCGGGGCGGACGGCCTTGAAGAACTTGTGGGCGCGTTTTTCGCGAAAAATCACGACGGCATCCACGCACTCCAACGCGGCCAGCACGGCGGCGCGTTGGCGTTCTCCCACGAGCGGCCGACCGGGGTCTTTGAGGGAGCGGACGGACCGGTCGGAATTGAGGCCGATGATGAGCCGGTCGCCGAGGGTGCGGGCTTGTTGGAGGTAGGTCACGTGCCCGTAGTGCAGCAGGTCGAAACAGCCGTTGGTGGCGACGATGCGTTCGCCCCGGCAGCGGGCAGCCGCCGCCCACCGGGCGGCTTGCCGGAGGGTGAGGAGTTTGCGGATCGGTTTTTTGGCTTGATTCGGCATGTTGTTTGTCCAAGATGGCCGCGGGTGACGATGCCGGACGGGAGGCACAGGGTCAAGACCGAATTGCCGGTGGTCCCCCAAGACAGAGGAAAACGCGGTGCATCTGATTGGAACAGCGGTGTATTTCACGGTGCTGGGGCTGTTGGCGTGCTACGGCCTGCACCGGTACGTGATGCTTTTCCTGTATTACCGGCATCGGCGGCAGAAGATGGAGCCGGTTGGACGGTTTGCGGAGTTGCCGACGGTGACGGTGCAGTTGCCGCTCTATAACGAGCGGTATGTGGCCGAACGACTGCTCGACGCCGTGGCGGCGTTGGATTATCCGCGGGGGAAACTCCAGATTCAGGTGCTCGACGATTCGACGGACGCCACCACCGAGATTGTGGCGCGCAAGACAGCGGCGTTGCGGGCGGCGGGATTCGACATCACTCATGTCCGACGCGGCAACCGGCTCGGCTTCAAAGCGGGCGCGCTGGCGCACGGTTTGCCGTCGGCCCGCGGCGAGTTCATTGCCATTTTCGATGCCGATTTCGTGCCGCAACCGGACATGCTCCACAAGACGATCCATTTCTTCACCGACCCAGCGGTCGGCATGATCCAGACCCGGTGGGGGCATCTCAACGAGCAGTATTCGCTCCTGACCCGGCTGCAGTCCATGTTCCTCGACGGGCATTTGTTGATCGAACAGACGGCGCGGTCCCGGTCGGGCCGGTTCTTCAATTTCAACGGCACCGCCGGCCTGTGGCGGCGGAGTTGCATCGAAAACTCCGGCGGCTGGCAGCACGACACGTTGGCCGAGGACCTGGACCTGAGTTACCGGGCGCAGATCAAGGGGTGGCGGTTTGTGTTCCTGCCGGACATCGTGACGCCGGCGGAGTTGCCGGTGGAGATGAATGCGTTCAAGATCCAGCAGCACCGGTGGGCGAAAGGCTCGATCCAAACCTGCAAGAAGGTGTTGCCGATGCTCTGGCGCAGCACGGCTCCGCTGAAGGTCAAGCTGGAGGGGACAATCCATCTGACCAGCAATTTCGGCCACATTCTGTTGCTGATTTTGTGTTTCATGCTCTACCCGGCCGCGGCGGCGGGAACGAACCAGGCGACAGGCGGTAACCCGTGGACGAAGATGTTGCTCGTGGATCTGCCGCTGTTTCTGGCGGCGTCGTTGTCCATTTCGGCGTTTTACTTCTGCGCCCAGATGGAACTGCACCGGTGCTGGTGGAAACGATTGGCCTACATCCCGGTGTTGATGGCGATGGGCGTCGGGTTGTCCCTGAACAACGCCCGGGCGGTGATCGAAGGCCTCGTCAACTACCGGAGCGAGTTTGTTCGCACCCCGAAATGGGGCGTGACCGGCCAGAACCGCGTGGGTGGCGGGTACCGGACCTTGTTGGGGCTGGTGCCGTACCTGGAATTGGCCTTCGGGCTGTATTTCACGTGGCTGATCGTGCTCGCCATTGAACGGGGCCAATGGATGATGATCCCGTTCGTGATGATCTTTCAGTGCGGCTTCCTCTACGTCGCCCTGATGTCGCTGATGCCGTCCTGGCTCCGGTGGTGGAGACGGGCCGCGCTGGAGCTGTTGCCCGCGAACGCCTGAGCTACTTGCCGGCCGCCTTCTTCAACGCGGCGGCTTTGTCCGTCCGCTCCCACGTGAACGTGCCGAGGTCGTCAATCTTCCCGAAGTGACCGTAGTTGGTTGTTTTCGAGTAGATCGGGCGCAGCAGATCCAATTGCTGGATGATGTCGGCCGGCTTGAAGCTGAAGACCTTGAGCACGGCTTTTTCGATGACATCATGTGGCACCGTGCCCGTGCCAAACGTGTCCACCAACACACTGACCGGCTCGGGATAGCCAATGGCATAGGCAAACTGGATTTCGCAGCGGGCTGCCAAGCCGGCCGCCACGATGTTCTTTGCCACATACCGGCCCATGTACGCCGCGCTGCGGTCCACTTTTGATGGATCTTTGCCGGAAAACGCGCCACCCCCGTGCCGGCCCATGCCGCCGTAGGTGTCCACGATAATCTTGCGCCCGGTCAACCCGCTGTCGCCCTGCGGCCCGCCCACCACGAACCGGCCCGTGGGGTTGACGAGATACCGGGTCTGGCGGTCGAGCAGCCGCTTCGGAATGGTTTTCTTGATGATCTCCTCGATGATGGTCCGCTCGATTTCCCGGTGTTTCACACCGTCGGCGTGCATGTTCGACACAACCACTGTGTGGATGCGCACCGGCTTGTAGCCTTCGTACTCAACGGTCACCTGCGTCTTGCCGTCGGGCCGCAGCCACGGAATCCGCCCCGACCGGCGCGCCCGGCGCAACGCTTTGCCGAGATTGTGCGCGTACATGATCGGAGCCGGCATCAACTCCGGGGTCTCGTTGCAGGCGAAGCCGAACATCAACCCTTGGTCGCCGGCGCCCTGTTCGGCGGTCGCTTTCCCCTCGGCGGCTTTGGCATCCACGCCCTGGGCGATGTCGGGGCTTTGTTTGATGATGGCGGTGAGAATCTGGCAGTCTTCGTCGTTGAACACGTCGCCGATGGCCTTGGTGTAGCCGATCTCATGGATGGCCTCGCGGACGATCTTGCAGTAGTCGAGCTTTGCCTTCGTGGTGATCTCGCCGGCGATGACGACGAGGTTGGACTTGGCCAAGGTCTCGCACGCCACCCGGCTGCGTGGGTCCTGGGCCAAACAGGCGTCCAACACCGCGTCCGAAATCGTATCGCAAACCTTGTCCGGGTGCCCCTCGGTCACCGACTCTGACGAAAACAGATACCGTTGTGGATTCATGATGTCCTTTCGTTGAAAACGGGCGGAATCTAGCCCGGTCCGCCCACAATCACAAGCGATTTTCTATGCCACCGGGCCACAGGTGCAGACCAGATGCCGGTCGCCATAAACATTGTCCACGCGGCCCACCGGCGGCCAATACTTGTGGTCGCGCAACCACGGGGCGGGGTAGGCGGCTTGTTCGCGGGAATAGGGGCGGTCCCACTGGTCGGCAGCGACCACGGCGGCGGTATGCGGCGCGTTTTTCAGAATGGCCGGGGTGGTTTGGATTTCCGTGTGAATCGCAATCATCGCGTCGCAGAACCGGTCCAGTTCCGCCTTCGACTCGCTCTCCGTCGGTTCGATCATCAGCGTGCCGGGCACGGGCCAACTCATCGTCGGCGCGTGAAACCCGTAATCCATCAGCCGTTTCGCGATGTCCTCGACCTGCACGTCTTTGAACTGCCGGCAATCCACAATGCACTCGTGCGCCACCAGCCCGCCCGGCCCCTTGTACAGCACCGGGAAATACGGGTCGAGCCGGCGCGCGATGTAGTTGGCGTTGAGGATGGCCACCTGGCTGGCCCGTTTCAACCCCGCGGCTCCCATCAACGCAATGTACATCCACGCAATCGGCAGCACGCTCGCGTTGCCGTACGGCGCCGCCGCAACAGGGCCGATCGGGTCCTCGCCGCCAAGGTTGACGACGGGATGACCGGGCAGAAAATCCACCAGATGCTCCGCCACGCCAATCGGTCCCATGCCGGGGCCGCCGCCGCCGTGCGGGATACAAAATGTCTTGTGCAAATTCAGGTGGCACACGTCCGCGCCAAAATCGCCGGGCCGCGCCAACCCCACCAACGCGTTCAGGTTCGCGCCGTCGAGATATACCTGGCCGCCGTGGTCGTGCACGATCCGGCAGACTTCGGTGATCGTCTCTTCAAACACGCCGTGCGTGCTGGGGTAGGTGACCATCAACGCCGCGAGGTCGTGGGCGTGCTGACCGGCTTTCGCCCGCAGATCGGTCAGATCAATGTTACCGGCCGCGTCGCAGGCGACGGGCACAACTTTCATCCCGGCCATCGTGGCGCTGGCCGGGTTGGTGCCGTGGGCGCTGACCGGGATGAGGCAGATGTTCCGGTGTCCTTGCCCGCGGCGGCGGTGGTAGGCCCGGATGACGAGCAAGCCGGTGTATTCGCCCTGCGACCCGGCGTTCGGCTGCAACGCAATGGCCGCAAACCCGGTGATCTCCGCCAGCCACGTTTCCAGTTGCCGGAACATCTCGTGATACCCAGCCGCGTTCCGGACCGGCACGAACGGATGCAACTGGCCCACTTCCGGCCACGTCACCGGCATCATCTCCGCCGTGGCATTCAACTTCATCGTGCACGATCCGAGCGGAATCATCGAGGTGGTGAGCGACAAATCCTTCGCCTCCAACCGCCGCAGGTACCGCAACATTTCGTGTTCCGTGTGATACCGGTGGAAGACCGGCGCGGTCAGAAACGGCGTCGTCCGCCGCAACGTTGCCGGGATCGGCGAGGATACATCGGTATCCGAGATGTTCACGCCCAGCGCCCGCAAATCTTCTTCGGTGGTGGTTTCGTCCAGCGCGATGATCCGGTCCCCGACGCGCACCGTGTCGAAAAACGGCAGCCCGGTGTCGCTGCCGATCCGGCACGCGAACTGGTGAATGCGTTCCGCGATGCGTTTCAACCCGTCGGGACCGTGCCAGACGGCGTACATCGCGGCGATCACGGCCGGCAGCACCTGGGCGGTGCAGATGTTGGAGGTGGCTTTTTCGCGGCGGATGTGCTGCTCGCGCGTCTGCAACGCCAACCGCAACGCGGGACGGCCTTGCGCGTCTTTGGACACGCCAATCAACCGGCCCGGCATCTGGCGTTTGTAGGCGTCGCGCGTCGCAAAGAACGCCGCGTGCGGCCCGCCGTAGCCGAGCGGCAAGCCGAATCGTTGCGTACTGCCGACGGCGATGTCCGCGCCGAATTCGCCGGGCGGTTTGAGCAGCGTCAACGCCAGCAGGTCGGTGGCGACGACAACCAGTGCCAAGTGCTTGTGTGCCTCGGTACAGAAGGCCGAGTAGTCGTAGATCGCGCCGTCGGTGGCCGGGTATTGGACGAGGATGCCGAAAGTGTCGGGGGTGAGTTCCTTGCCGAGAACGATGTTGATGCCCAGCGGTTCGGCGCGGGTTTGGACAACCGCAATCGTCTGCGGATGACAATCCGGGGCGACGACGAAGGTGTTGCGGCCTTTGGTTTCCAAGCGGTGACACATCATCATCGCCTCGGCGGCGGCGGTGGCTTCGTCGAGGAGGCTGGCGTTGGCGATTTCGAGGCCGGTCAGGTCGGTGACCATCGTCTGGAAATTGAGCAACGCTTCAAGCCGGCCTTGGGAAATCTCCGGTTGGTACGGCGTGTACGCGGTGTACCAGCCGGGGTTTTCGAGGATGTTGCGCTGGAGGACCGGCGGCAGGAAACAGCCGTAGTACCCGCGGCCGAGGAACGACTTGGTGATTTTATTGCGCGCCATCATCGCCTTGAGATCGGCGAGCAACGCGGGTTCGGGACGCGGCGCCGGTAACGCCAGCGGCCGGCGCAACCGAATGGCGGCCGGAATGGCGGCGTCCACGAGCGCATCGAGCGATTCGTGGCCGACGACGCGGAGCATGTGTTGAATTTCGTCGGCGCTGGGGCCGATGTGCCGGTCGGCAAACATGGCTACGCACCGATGTGGGCGGCGTACTCCTGCGCGCTGAGCAATTCGTCCACCTGACCGGGGTCGCGGAGCTTGACCTTGAACAGCCAGCCCTGGCCGTAGGGGTCTTTGTTGACCAATTCCGGGGCGTTGCCGAGCTGCTCGTTGACCGCCACCACGTCGCCCGAGACCGGCGCGTAGATGTCGCTGGCGGCTTTGACGCTTTCGACAACGGCGCATTCCTTGCCGGCCTCGACGGCGCTGTCCAGAGCCGGCGGCTCGACATAGACGATGTCGGTCAGCTCGTGTTGCGCGTGGTCGGTGATGCCGACAACCGCCGTGTCGCCTTCGACACGGACCCATTCATGCGACTTCGTGTATTTCAGGTTGTTTGGAATGTTCATGATTTTCGTTTGACCAACGGTTTCTTTTCCATCGTGGCGGTATGCAACTTGCCGCGAATCTCGATTTCGATTTGCGTCACTCCGGCCGCCACGTAGCCGAGGCCGATGCCGACACCGAGCGACGGCGACGGCGCGCCGCTGGTGACTTCGCCGACGCGTTGTCCACCGGACCAGATCGCGTACTGCGCCCGCGGCGGGGGCGACCCGGACGGCATCCTAAACGCAATCAACCGCCGATTCACGCCTTTTTCTTTTTGTTTCGCCAACACCGCCCGGCCCATAGACTCGCCTTTATCGAATGCCACCCACCGGCCCAGCCCGGCTTCGAGGGGCGTGGTTTGCTCGGTGAGTTCGTGGCCGTACAAGGGCAGGCACGCCTCCAACCGGAGCGTGTCGCGCGCGCCGAGTCCGCACGGCGCGGCGCCGGCCGCGACAAAATGTTGCCAGAGCTGTTCGGTATCCGCCGCCGCGCACAGCAACTCGAATCCGTCCTCGCCGGTGTAACCGGTGCGGGCGACCCGGCAGGTCACGCCGGCCACTTGGCCCGGCCGGGAATGAAAGGCCGGCAAGTCGGCAAAGGCCGGCAACAGTTGCGCCGCCGCCGGTCCCTGCACGGCGATCATGCCGGTGGCGTCGCTCTGGTTTTCGAGGACCACCGGTGCGTCGGCGTGCGTTTCGATCCAATGCCAATCGGCCGCGATCCGGGAGGCGTTGACCACGAGCAGGAACACGCTCGGTTCAAGCCGGTAGGCAATCAAATCGTCCACGACGCCGCCCTGCTCGTGGCAGAGCAACGTGTATTGCGCCTGGCCGACGGCGAGGCGGCGGACATCGTTGGTGAGCAGCCGGTTGAGCACCCGTTCCGCGTGGGGGCCGGCGACGAGGAACTGGCCCATGTGCGACACGTCGAACAGACCGACCCGGCTGCGGACGGCGAGATGTTCCTCGCGGATGCTGGTGTATTGGACCGGCATTTCCCAGCCGCCAAACGGCACCAGCTTCGCGCCCAGCGCGACGTGCGCGGCGTGGAGCGGCGTGCGTTTCAGATTGTCGGAAGCAGAATCCACAAAAAATCATGCTACCGGTGGCGTACCCGGGTGTCAACGTCACAAAGTTTGGACCGCGCAAAATGGATCGAGCAGGTTGGATGCACGGCATCGGTGTGGATGGCCGCATCCATGCGGGAGACGCCTTGCCTGCGCAAGGCCGTCACGCGATCGTTGCGCGAAGCAACGCACTGGCACACTTTCGGTGTTTGCGCCGTGACGGGTTTTCTCCGGGCGCTCAATCGCCAGCAATCGTTCGCCGGTCCCTCAGCCGGTCGTGATGCCGGTTACTTGTTGACCGCTTCGAAGTATTTGAGCGAGCCTTTGGGGTCCGCCTTCATGGTCTTCTCGCCGGGCTTCCAGTTGGCCGGGCAGACCTCGCCGTGTTTCTCGTGGAATTGCAGCGCGTCGAGCACGCGGATGGCTTCTTCGACGCTGCGACCGATGGGCAGGTCGTTCACGAGTTCATGGCGGACGATGCCTTGCTGGTCAATGATGAACAGCCCGCGCAACGCCACCGCGCCGTCGGCGGTGAGCACGCCGTAATCGGTCGCGATCTTCTTGGTGAGGTCGGACACGAGCGGGTAGTCGAGGCCGCCGAGGCCGCCGGCTTTGCGCGGCGTGTTGATCCAGGCGAGGTGCGTGTACTTGCTGTCCACCGACACGCCGAGGACGACGGCGTTGCGTTTGGCGAACTCTTTGACGTGTTCGTTGAACGCGATGATCTCGGTCGGGCAGACGAACGTGAAGTCCAGCGGGTAGAAGAACAACACGACGTACTTGCCCCGGTAATCGCTGAGGCTGATGGTTTCAAACGCGCCCTTGACGACGGCATCCGCCTTGAAGTCCGGCGCGGGTTTCTGAACGAGTGTGCTCATGATGTAGTTCCTTTCGGTTTTGGCTGGGAAGGTAGCACAACGCGTCGCCTTCGCAAGTGGGCCCGGCCGTTCAGGGCTTGGCGGGGCGCGGTTTCTGGGCGAGAAACTGCGGAGCAAACTCGGCCGTGATTCGCAACTCGCGCATGCCGTTCTCAGCCGATGGCTCAATTTCACTGCCTTCATGCCACTCGTTCCAACTGGTGATCAGAATCCAATCGGGATTGGCCGCAACGGCTTCCGGCCACAGGGCGCGGTAGGTGTCGCCGTTGTGACGGGCCGTAATGGGTCGCGGGGCAGGCCGTCCCAGTTTGCTGTCGTCGTAGCCGGGAATGATCGTGACGCAAGCGATTCGGTGAGCGCCCGCCGTCGCAACCTGCTGGGGGAATTTCTTTCGCGCCCACGCGCGAATCTCGGCGGCGGACTTGCCGGCGATGGCGCCGGTAATGTTGTACGTGTGGACCCCGTCAAACACCGCCGCCGCTTCCCGGCTAATTTTGTCGCCGATGAACAACGCCCCGGGCGGATACTGGCGATGCACTTCGGCGATGACCGATTGCCAACCGTTAAGCCCGAGTTCTTTGACGGCGCGGCCATAGACGAACACCACCGGTTTCCCATTGACCTTCAGCCAGGCGGGATGCTGGCCGTATTTCTCCAACAGATAGAGCACGTCGCGCACGGCGTTGGCGCGCGCCTCACCGCGGTCGGGGTGTGCGGTCTCGAAATAGACGGTGATGTTCAGCCCGGTTTTTTGCGCCGCCGCGAGCAGCGCCGGCAGGCCCTTGTCGTGGAAATCTTTCTGTCCCCACCAGGTCACGATGAACCCGGTGATGCCGGCTTCTTTGGCCCACCGGCAATGTTGGTCCACAACGCGCGGATCGTGGCTGTCGTATGCGCCCAACTCCGGCCAGTGCGTCGAGTTGCCGATCTGTTTTTGTTTCGGGTCCACGTTTTCCCAGTGGATCCACCGCCGGCTGGTGGTGGGATTGCCGTACCAGCCGTAATAAAAAGCCAGAACCTGCCGGGGTGTTTCTGCCGCGCCGTTGCCGGCCAGCGCCAGAACGGTCAACGCAACTCCCAAGATCTTGCGCATTCGATTCTCCGTTTCCGTTGTGCTACACTCCGACCATGCCTGTTCAGAACCGGATTATCAAGGTGCAAAAGCGGAACCGGGCGTTGGTGACGTTCGATGAGGGACGCATCCACCACGCCATCATGCGGGCGGCGGAATCCATCGGCGGATTACAACAGGACTACCTGCCCGGCGTGAACGACAAACTGTTCGACGCCTACGCCTTCGACGAAAAAGTGGCCGAGTTCCTTGCCGACAACGTCGTCATCTGCCTCAACTCCAATCCCCACCATCTCATCGCCAACTTCCCGCCAACCATCGAGGACATTCAGGACGAAGTCATCCACGTTCTGCGCAGCTACGGGTTTCAGAACACGGCGGACGCCTACGAGTGTTACCGCTGGGGCCGGCACTGGTTGCGCGAGGGGGCGATTACGGACACGCAGTTCGTCGGCAACGGTTTTCCCCGGAAACGGATGGACAAGATTCTCGACTGGAACCGGCAACACGGCTGCGACACCGTGGCCGGCCTCAACGAAATCGTGCGCGCCGGCAAGCTCAAATCGTTGATTGAGGATTCGCTGGCGGTCTATGAGGCGTCGCTTGACGAGGCGGCGCGGAAAGTGTTGGCGCGGTTGGATGCGGGCGACAAGATCCGGCTGTTGTGGGTCAGCGGCCCGAGTTCCTCCGGCAAGACCACGACGACGGTGAAGTTGACGCAGCGGCTGGAGAAGCACGGGCTGCGGTTCCTGATGATGAACCTCGACGACTATTTCTGGGCGTTGATCGAGCATCCGACCGACTGGATCAACGACCGCAATTTCGAGACGCCGGAGGCGCTCGACATCCAGTTGCTCAACCGGCACCTGCGGGATTTGTTGGCCGGGAAGACGATTGACAAGCCGGTGTATTCCTTCAAAGAAGGCCGGCGCATCGCCACCAAGCCGGTCAAACTGGCCGACGACCAAATCCTGCTGCTCGACTGTCTCCACGGGTTGTACCCGCCGATCACGGAGGGGATTGATTCCAGCCTGCAGTTCCGGCTCTACATCGAGACGTTGAATGTCCTGTACGACGACCAGGGCCGGCTGACGAAGTTCACCGACGTGCGGCTGCTGCGGCGGATGTTGCGCGACGTCCAACACCGCAACCACAGCCCGCTCTCGACATTGCTGCACTGGCACTATGTCCGGGCCGGGGAACTCTTCTCGATCATCCCGCTCATGGGCACCGCCGATCACGTCGTCAACGGCGGCCTGCCGTTCGATCTGCCGGTGCTCAAGCCGTTCTTCTGCGGCCCGCGCGCCCCACACCTGCCGGACCCGGCGGCGCTCGACGCCTACCCCGGTTTCCTTGACGCGCGCATCCGGCTGGGGCGCGTGCGCCGGCTGCTCGAATCCGTGGCCGGTACGGACGAGAGTCTCGTGCCGGGCGACGCGGTGCTGCGAGAATTCATCGGCGGTTCGACGATCCCGATTCCGCACAACGAGTGACGCGCGCCCCCGCCGCGAGTTGCTCCAGCACCCGGACATTCCCCCTGGAATCCTGTTCCGCATCCACGCCCGGCGGAAATTGCGGCGGGCGGTTGTGGCGGATGCAGTCGCTGAAATGCTCGATCTCCAGCGCAAACGGCGCCAGCGGATCGGCCGGCACCGCGGGCGGTTCGACGCGCACCACGCGGTCGTTGACGAGGAACTCCGCCGGCCACGCTGGCGGCCGCCACGGGTGGGGGAGAACCAACCGGCCTTTCGTGCCGAGAATTTCCGCCTCGTAACGGCCCGGCAACTCGAAGCTGCACGTGAATTCCGCCGTCGCGCGCGCGCCGGTCAACTTCCCGGTCAACGTCATGTCCACGCCATGGACGAAGTGGGCTTCGGCTGCGACATGATTGGGTTCTCCGGCGAACAGCCGCGCGAGGTTCACGCAGTAACAGCCCAAATCCAACAACGCGCCGCCCGTGCCCGGCCAGAGCCGGGGATTGCCCGCCGCCGGGCATGCCCCCTGGTAATAGGCGCGGACCTGGACCACGTTGCCGATGGCCGCAACGCGCCGCGTTGCCTCGGCGATTTGCGGGTGAAACCGGTACATGAACCCTTCCATCAACCATCGCCGGCAGCGGTGCGCCGTGGCGAACATCCGGTCCACCTCCGCGCGGGTCGGGGCCAGCGGTTTTTCGCAGAGGACATGCTTGCCGGCTTCGAGCGCGCGGACTGTCCATTCGCAGTGCAAGCCGTTATGCAACGCAACGAGCACCGCGTCCACGCCGGAATCCGCCAACAACGCCTCGTAGCTGCCGTGCGGGTGGGGGATGTTCCAGTGCGCCGCCGCCGCTCGTGCCCGGTCACCATCCCGGCTGGCGATGGCAACCAGCGCCACGCCCCGGGCCAGCCGGAACCCGCCGGCCAGCTTTGCCACGATTGGCCCTGTCCCCAAGATTCCCCAGCGGACCGGCGGCTGATTCATGCGGCGAACCGGTCAGGCGGGCCGGTAGGTGGTGATGGCGCGCATGTATTGGGCGCGCTCGAACGCGCTCGGATCCGGGCAGTTGCATTGGCTCAGCGCCCCACGCATCTGGCGGACGGATTCATACTCGTGCTCGTCCATCCACTGGCGCATTTCCTGTTCGATCAGCGCGATCCGGTCGATCCCGTATTTCAACAGCACCGAACAGAGCATCGTCACGTTCGCGCCAACCAGCAGCATCTTGATCACATCCTGCCCGGTGTGGATGCCGCTCGTGCCGGCCAGATCGGCTTTGACGCGGTTGTGCAGGATGGCGATCCAGCGCAACGGCAACCGCATCGCGTGGGCCGTGCTCAACAGCACCTTCGGTTTGACCTCCAACTCCTCGAGGTCAATATCCGGCTGGTAGAACCGGTTGAACAACACAAACCCGTTCGCGCCGGCCTGATCCAGCCGGTGGACCATGTTGGCGATGTTGCTGAACCGGGCGCTCAATTTCACCGCGACCGGTATTTTCACCACCGATTTCACCGCCAGCAGGATGTCGAGGTAGGTCTGTTCGACCGCCGCGCCGGGCAGGCGGAGATCGGTCGGGATGTAGTAGATGTTCAATTCCAACGCGTCGGCCCCGGCCTGTTCGATCTGCCGGGCGAAATCCGTCCAGCCGCCGAGCGACGAGCCGTTGAGGCTGGCGATCACGGGAATCTTCAGCGCCTGCTTCGCGGCCTGAATGTGTTTGAGGTAACCGTCGGGACCGAGATGGTACTCGGCCGGCTCCGGGAAGTACGACAACGATTCCGCGAAACTCTCCGTGCCGGCCGTGGTGTGGTGATGCAACTCGTGCGTTTCCTGCCGGAGTTGCTCCTCGAACAACGAGTAGAGCACCACCGCGCCCGCGCCGGCGTCCTCGGCCCGTTTGAGGTTGTCCACGTCCTCCGACAGCGGCTGGCAGGCGCTCATGACCAGCGGCGACCGCAGTTTCATTCCCAGGTATTGAGTGGTGAGGTCCATGATCGGTAATCCTTTCGCTTAGGCGTTGACGGTGGTGGCTTCGCCCGCCGGCGCGGCGGCCGGTTCGGGCGCAAACTTGCGCGCCGCCAGGTATTCGTAGAAGCGGAACCGCGTCTCGACATCTTCCTGGGCCATCTTGAACAACACTTTGGCCCGGTCCGGCTTGCTCTTGGTGAGCATCTTGAACCGGTTTTCCATCAGCAGATACTGCGAGACCGGCAACGACGGTTTGCGCGAATCGAGTTGCAGCGGGTTTTCATTCTTTGCCGCCCGGCGCGGGTCGAACCGGTAGAGCAACCACTGGCCGGCATTGACCGCCGCCTTCTGATTTTGCATCCCGGTGGTCATGTTGATCCCATGCGCGATGCAATGGCTGTAGGCAATGATCAACGACGGGCCGTCATACGATTCCGCCTCCAGAAACGCCCGCAACGTGTGTTCGTCGCGCGCGCCCATTGCCACGCTGGCGACATAGACGTTGCCGTAGGTCATCGCAATCAGACCGAGGTCTTTCTTGCCGGCGGGCTTGCCGCCCGCGGCGAACTTCGCCACCGCGCTGCGCGGCGTGGACTTCGACATCTGCCCGCCGGTGTTGGAATACACCTCGGTATCGAGCACGAGCACATTGACGTTGCGGCCGCTGGCCAACACGTGATCCAGTCCGCCGAACCCGATGTCGTACGCCCAGCCGTCGCCGCCGATGATCCAGACACTCTTTTTCACGAGCAGATCGGCAATGGGCAGCAGCAACTTCGCTTCGGGTGCCGCTATGCCGGCCAGTTTCCGCTTCAACGCTTCAACCCGCTGCCGCTGTTCATAAATGCCGGCTTCATCGGTCTGCACCGCGTTGAGAATCCCGGTCACCAAATCATCACCGAGTTGCGGCGCGAGTCGTTGAACCAACTCGCGGGCGAACTGGTTCTGTTTGTCAATCGAGAGCCGGTAGCCGAGACCGAACTCGGCGTTGTCCTCGAACAACGAATTGCACCACGCCGGGCCGCGCCCCTCGGCGTTGACGGTCCACGGCGTCGTCGGCAGATTGCCGCCGTAGATCGAGGAACAGCCGGTGGCGTTGGCCACGATCATCCGGTCGCCAAACAACTGGCTGACCAGTTTCACATACGGCGTCTCGCCGCAGCCGGCGCACGCGCCGCTGAACTCGAACAGCGGCTGCTGCAACTGCTGTTGCGGGATGCTGCCGACCTTGAGTTTGCGCCGATCCAACTCCGGCAACTTCAGGAAGAAGTCCCAGTTGGCGCGTTCCGGCTCGCGCAGCGGCGCCTGCGGCGCCATGTTGATCGCCTTCAATTTCACTTGCGTCTTGTTCTTGGCCGGGCAGATGTCCACGCACAGACCGCACCCGGTGCAATCTTCGGGCGCGACCTGGATGGTGAACTTCAGGCCGGCGGCCTTGAAGTCCCGGTCGCGGCTGTCCACGCTCTTGAACGTGGCCGGCGCGCCGGCCAACGCGGCCGGTTCATAGACTTTGGCGCGAATGGTGGCGTGTGGACAGACCATCGCGCACTTGCCGCACTGGATGCAAGTGGCCGGATCCCAGACCGGTATTTCGAGCGCGATGTTGCGTTTCTCCCAGCGGGTCGTGCCGGTCGGGAACGTGCCGTCGCACGGCAGTTTGCTGACCGGCAACAGATCGCCGCGCCCGGCAATGATCTCGCCGAGCACGTCGCGCACAAACGGCGGCGCCTCCGCGGGCACCGGGGCGAGCAGGTCGCCTGCGCCATTGTTGGTTGGCGGAATTTGCACTTCGTGGAGGTTGGCCAACGTGTTGTCCACCGCCTTGATGTTCATGGCGACGATCTCGTCGCCCTTCTTGCCGTAGGTTTTCTTGATGGATTTCTTGATTTCCTCGATCGCGCGCTCGCGCGGCAACACGCCGCTGATGGCGAAGAAGCAGACCTGCATCACGGTATTGATCCGCCCGCCCATGCCGGATTCACGGGCCACTTTCACCGCGTCAATCACGTAGAACTTCAGCTTCTTCTCGCGGATGTGAATCTGCATCGGACGCGGGAGATGACTCCAGATTTGGTCCGCGCGGTACGGCGTGTTCAGCAGGAACGTGCCGCCCTCGATGCAATCCTGCAACATGTCGTACCGTTCGAGAAACACCGGCTGATGGCACGCGACGAAGTTGGCTTTCGTCACCAAATACGTCGAGCGAATCGGCTCCGGCCCGAACCGCAAATGCGACACGGTCATCGAACCAGACTTCTTCGAGTCATAGACGAAGTAGCCCTGCGCGAAGTTGTCCGTCTCTTCGCCGATGATCTTGATGGAGTTTTTGTTCGCGCCGACGGTGCCGTCTGCGCCCAACCCGTAGAACACCGCCCGCACCACCTTGTCCGATTCCGTCGAAAAATGCGGATCGTAGGCGAGGCTGGTGTGGCTCACGTCGTCGTGGATGCCGACCGTGAAATGATTCTTCGGCTGCGCGGCTTTGAGGTTGTCGAACACGGCCTTGATCATGCCGGGGGTGAACTCCTTCGAGGACAACCCGTACCGGCCGCCGACCATGGTGAGTTTGCGCCCGGTCTCGTGCAGCGCCGTCACGCAATCCTGATACAACGGCTCACCGGCGCTGCCGGGTTCTTTGGTCCGGTCGAGCACCGCCACCGACTTCACCGAGGCCGGCAACGCCGCGACAAACCGTTTCACGTCGAACGGCCGGAACAACCGGACTTTCAGCACGCCGACCTTCTCGCCCTGCCGGTTGAGATAATCCACCGTTTCATGCGCGGGGTCGCACGCCGACGCCATGAGCACAATGACCCGCTCCGCGTCCGGCGCGCCGTGATAATCAAACAGGTGGTACTGCCGGCCGACGATCTGGGCGAACTTGTCCATCGCTGCTTGCGTGTGATCGGCGCATTTCGCGTAGAACGGATTGCAGGCTTCGCGGGCCTGGAAAAACACGTCCGGGTTCTGCGCCGTGCCGCGCAATACCGGCCGGTCGGGACTCAGCGCCCGCGCCCGGTGGGCGAGCACGAGATCGTAATCAATCAGCGCCCGCAGATCGTCGTCGGTCATCATTTCGATCTTGGCGACTTCGTGCGAGGTGCGGAAGCCGTCGAAGAAATGCACGAACGGCACCCGCGCCGCCAGCGTGGCCATCTGCGCGATGGCGGCGAAATCGTGGGCTTCCTGCACGTTGGCCGAGGCGAGCATGGCCCAGCCGCATTGCCGGCAAGCCATCACGTCGCTGTGGTCGCCGAAGATCGAGAGCGCGTGCGTGGCCACCGTCCGCGCCGAGATGTGGAACACGGTCGGCGTGAGTTCGCCGGCGATTTTGTACATGTTGGGGATCATCAACAACAGGCCCTGCGACGCCGTGAACGTTGTCGTCAGCGCCCCCGTCTGCAACGCCCCGTGCACCGCGCCGGCGGCGCCGCCTTCGCTCTGCATCTCGGTCACCGACGGGATTGTGCCCCAGAGGTTGGGACGGTCTTCCGACGCCCATTGGTCGGCCCACTCGCCCATCGGCGAGGAGGGCGTAATCGGGTAGATGGCGATCACCTCGTTCAGACGGTACGCCACATGGCTGACGGCTTCGTTGCCGTCCATCGTTACAAATTTACGTTTGGTCATGGTCATAATCTCCTAACAAATACGCGGCAAGTCCTCGCCGGTCGGCAGATCCACGATCCGCTCCCCGCCGATTCTCGTCCGCAACAACGCCATTCCTTTCGGTGTTTCGGTCACTGCGCCAATCACACACGCCTCTTTGCCCAACGGGTCCCGCTTCAGCGCGGCCAATACCCGCTCGGCATCACTTCCGGGGCAGAACACAATGACCTTTCCTTCGTTGGCAATCGTCAACGGGTCCAGCCCCAACAAATCGCACGCCCCGCGCACGTCGGGCCGCACCGGCAACGCCGTTTCCGTCAGCCGAATTCCGACGCCCGACGCGCGGGCAATGTCGTTCACGGCGGCGGCCACGCCCCCGCGGGTCGGATCCCGCAGCGCGTGCACCGGCACGCCAGTGCCAAGTATTCTTTTTACCAATCCCCACAGGGGAGCGCAATCACTGACTACGCTCGTCTGAAACGCGATTCCCTCCCGCCGGCTCATCACCGCCACGCCGTGATCGCCGAGCGGGCCGTTCACAATCACCGCGTCGCCCGGCTTCACGTGCGCGCACCCCAGCCGGTGTTCCGCCACCACCCGGCCAATCCCGCTCGTGACGATGTACATCCCCTCGCACTTGCCGCGTTCGACGACTTTCGTGTCGCCGGTCGCCACCTTCACGCCCGCCTCATCGGCTGCCGCCCGGATGGACGCCACCACCTTCTGCAGATCCGCGATGGACAGCCCTTCCTCCAAAATCAGACTCAGACTCAGCCACAACGGCTGCGCCCCTTGCATCGCCAAATCGTTCACCGTCCCGCACACCGCCAACCGTCCGATATCGCCGCCGGGGAAAAACATCGGTTTGACCACGTAGCCATCCGTCGTGAACGCCAGCCGGTCGCCATTGATCGCCACCACCGCCGCGTCATCCAACGTGCGCAACACCGGATTATCCAACGCCGGCAGGAGAATCTCCTCGACGAGTTCCTTCGTCAGCGACCCGCCCCCCCCATGCGCCAACAATATCCGATCGTGTTTCATGCGATTTTGCCTACTGTTTTCATGATTCTTAATCACGGCGGAAGAGGCGAATGCCGGCTTCGTCCTCAAGGGCGTCACAAATCAATTCAGCCCGCTGGTTCACGAACCTCTTGAATCCTCGTCTCACTTCTCTCACCCAGATTCCACTTTCGTCATCGTCTGGAATGAGATGGCGACCAAGTTTTCGATGAAAGTAGCCGGCTTTCGCCTGAGCTTCTCCAAAATACTTTCTCGGCTGTTTATTGCGAATTTGCTTATTCTCCTCCGCAGTCAGTAGACAGATGTTCACGATGCTGTTGTAGCGGGTGGGTGATTCCTCGACGCCACGCATTACCGCTCGCGGGAAGATGTGGTGGCGGTCTTTGCGGTTGGCGGCGGTCGCGTAATGCGAAGGAGGAATCTCATTCAGTCCATGTTCCATGATGCTGACCGGTCTGCGTCGTAAGAGCATGCAGTAGACAGCGCTGCCAATGCCGGTCCTGCTTGCGTACTGTGTCTTAATGACGTCACGACGTTCCTTTAAGGGCGAACACCGGAATTGCTTGCGTGGGTGTTCAGCCAAGTTCTTGAAGAACTTTACGTCGGAAGGCAAACATCGTAGGAACTCGGCACCGGAATAACGCTGACCCACACATGTAGCCCAGAACCACTTCCGAATCTCTCGTTTCTGGCTCTCACTTGGTCCGCGCCCATTCCAGAAATGAAAGAGAGCCAACATTGAAATTAAATAATCGTAGCCGAGGTAATCTCGACTGAGCACAGAGAAATGCTTCACGAGGTAATCCACAGCCTTTCCAAAACAGGAGGCAAGTCTTGTCCAATCGCTGGCAAGTTGTTTGCGCCTCCGCTCGTCTCCACGAGCCTCCTTTTCTAGCTGGCTGATTCGCGTCTTGAGCGCCCGGCCTCTGGCTTCCGTGCCGCCTTGGGCGGCAACCAACGCAAAAAGAATCGGCATTTCAGGAATGTATCGAAAGCCCGGCTCTCGAATTGTGGATCGTACTTCATGCACGAAGTCACGGAGATCAAGCCCCTCCGCGTCGGTGATAATGGAATCAGCCGTAGTAACCTTCATACCAAGGGTGTTGATGCGCAGGAAGCACTCCTTGATTTCGTCAATCTTACCATCCATGAACATGAAGTGCATCGGGTAGTTCAACAACCTCTTCCGACACCGCTCAATCCGCGTCAGTTTTCGCTTTCCAAGTCCGTTCAACCTCTTATGCCAATGTGGATCGAGGATTTTTGAGATCGAAACATACTCACTGTCAACGGGCCGCCGGTACTGCACACGCTTGCCGGGCTCTGGCTTGTCAAGCGTCAGAACCACTTTGGCGAAGTCAACTGGTTTCAATCGGCCATTCTCAAGCACATCGCCTTGTTGCGCGTGATGAAGGACAGAGACACGTTGTTGACCGTCAATAATGAACCAGACTTGGCTATGTCGTTTGTTGAAGCTTGGCAAGACGTGATACTTTTCGCGCAAGTGCAGCCGTTGACTTTTGGGCGTATGCCAAATCATCGGCACGCCAATGGGCATGCCAGTGAGAATGCTGTCGAGTAGTTTCGCAGCTTTCTTCCCGTCCCACACGAACTCGCGTTGCAGTTTGGGAATTGCGAATCTTCCTTCGTTCACATAGCCAAGAAGCTTGGCGACTTTGACTCTGCGAATGCGGATTCCTGTCTCTTTCATGGACGATTCCTCACCGAATACCGGCTCCTGCCCTCCTTCACCTGAAACCCAATTGGTTTTTTGGGTGGTTCGGGCAGGGCGGGCGGATCAATGAGATCCATCACCCGTTGGAGGATGGTGACGATGGCGGCTTCGTGGACATCGAGCCGTTCCTTCAACTCCTTCTCCAACGTGGCGAGTTTGCGGGCCAGTTCCCGGTTGTCCGACAACGCCGCGCGCATCTTGATGAACGCCCGCACCACGAACACACTCATCTGCGCCGCCCGCTTGCTGTGGAGAACGTTGGCCGCCATCACCGCGCCGTGCTCGGTGAATGCCCAGACCGGTTTACGGCGACCGCCATGCTCAGAACTTGAAGTTCCAATTTGGAACTTCAAGTCCGCAACTTCTTGCCGGGTAAGAAGAAACACAAAGTCATCCGGGAACCGATCGCCATTGCGTTTCACCGCCTTGTTCAAGTTCTTAGTCAGGACGCCGTACACCTCCGCGAGATCGGAGTCGAGCATGACCCGCTGCCCGCGCACCGTGTAGATGCGTTCCTCAATCGGCTTGGCGGCCAGCCAGCCAGTCGGGGGCTGGGCGTTCATTCCGCGTACCGTCCTGCCCACAATTCCTCCAGAAACTCCCGCCACGGGAGAATCACGAGGCGGCCGACTTGGCGGCGGCGCACCTCGAAACAGACACACAACAGGCGTTTCAGTTTGTTCTCCTCGGCCAATGCCTGCAACGAACGCAGGTCGTTCGGCGCGATGTTCTCTTTCGCCTTGACCTCAATGCCGGTGTGGTCGCCGAGAATGAAATCCACCTCGAACCCGCTCGTCGAACGCCAGTAGCACACCGGCTCGCCCGTCCGGTAATCCCGATAGCTCAGCAACTCGTGCAACAGATAGGTTTCGAGCGCCTGGCCGTATTCGGGCGTGCCGGGTTGAAAACTCCGCTCTTGCAAGGCGGCCACCACCCCGACATCGAAGAAATAGTATTTCGACGACACCAGCGGCTTGCGTTTCCGGGTTTTCCGCCACGCCGGCACCTCGTGCAGGAGCAGCGTGTCCTGCAACACCGCGAAATACTCATAGACCGTGGTGCGCGGCATCTGGGCGTCGTTGCCGATGTTGGTGAAGTTGACGATGCTCCCGTTGCTCAACGCGGCCACACGCAAAAACCGGCTGAACGCCGGCAGGTTGCGCGTCGCTCCTTCCGCCACAATCTCCTGTTGCAGGTACGTCCCCGCATACGCCCGCAGGTCAGCCACCGGATCATCCGAGAAATAGATGGACGCCAACAACCCCCGCGCCAGCGCCCGGCGCAGATCAAATTGCGCCCCCAATTCCGCATAGGTCAGTGGATGCAAATGCGCCGTCCGCGCCCGGCCGCCCAGCAGATTCACGCCGCCCTGACGCAACTTCCGCGCGCTCGACCCGGTCAGCAAGAACCGCACGCCGCGCGTTTCGATCAAGCGTTGCACCTCGTTGAGCAAGTCCGGCAACCGCTGAATCTCATCAATCACCACCCACTTGTCTTGCGGCCCCAGTTCTTCCCCCAACCGCGCGGGCCGGTGGCTCAGCGCCAGATACTCGCGCGAATCGAGCAAATCATAAACGCGCACGCCCGGCAGCGCGTGGTTGATCAACGTCGTCTTGCCCGTCTGACGCGGCCCCAACAGAAAATGGGATTTCTTCCGCAGCAACCCCGCCACGTCCAGCGTCCGGCCAATGTAGGGAATTTCAGTCGCCATACTCGTCACCTCGGTCGTCATTTATCATGATAAATGACGACAGCATCGTCAAGCTGAAATCCCGCCAGTTCCCCTTCATGCCGCCACCTGGCGCGAATACTTGTAGTATGCCGCGCAGGTGCCTTCGCTCGACACCATGCACGGGCCGAAGGGGTTGACCGGCGTGCAGGCGGTGCCGAAAAGTTTGCATTCCGGCGGTGTAATTGCCGCCCGCAACACGTCGCCGCACCGGCAACCGGGATGCGGCTTCGCTTCGCGGAACACCACGCCGAGTTTCTTCGCAGCATCGAACGCGGCGTACTTCTCCCGAATCGCCAATCCGCTACGCGGAATCACACCAATCCCGCGCCAACCGGCATCGGCTTCTTCAAACACCTCGGCAATCAACTGCTGCGCCGCCACGTTGCCAGACTCGTTGACCGACCGGGTGTATTCCACTTCCACCTCGGCGCGGGCGGCCGCCTGTTGTTCCAGCAACATCGCGATCCCCTTCAGCATGTCGCCCGGCTCGAACCCGGCAATCACGCACGGAATCCGGTATTGCTCCGTGATGAACCGGTACATCTTCGCCCCGGTCACCACGCTGACGTGGCCGGGACAAATGAATCCGTCAATCTTCACCTGCTGATCCTTCAGCAATGCTTCCATTGCGTGCGGCATCGTCTTGTGCGCCGCCAGCACGGAAAAATTGCCGACGTTCGACCGGCTCGCTTCCTGAATCGTCCACGCCACCGCCGGGGCCGTCGTCTCGAACCCGACGCCGAGGAACACCACCTGCCGGCGCGGATTTTCCCGCGCCAACGCCAGCGCATCCGTCGGCGAATACACCACTCGGACTTGCGCGCCGGCCGCGCGTTCGCGTTCGAGCGACGACTCGCTGCCGGGCACGCGAATCAAATCACCGAAGGTCGTCACGGTTACTTCGGGCCGCCGGCTCAACTCGATGGCCGCATCAATGAAGTTCGTGTCGGTCACGCAGACCGGGCAACCCGGCCCCGAAATCAGTTTCACCGTGGCCGGCAGCAGTTGGCGCAACCCCGACCGGAACGCCGCCATCGTGTGGGTCCCGCACACCTCCATGAATTGCACCGACCGGCCCACGCGTTGGGCGGTGGCTGCGATTTGACCGGCCAACTGATTCATGGGCTTGCCGCCTCCTGAATCGCGCGCCACTCGGCGTACTCGCTCTCATCCCACTTGGCAATGGCGAACCCGGCATGGACGAGTACGTAATCGCCCAGCCGCGGCTCATCCACGAGCGACACGTTCACATCGCGCAACGCGCCGTCCACCGAGATCGTTGCCGTCTCGCCGCGCAACTCCACAATCTTTGCCGGTACCGCTAAGCACATGACCGTTTCATCCTCTCCGCCGCCACCGCCGCTTGCCCGAGAGCCAGCCCGCCATCGTTCGGCGGCACGAGCGTGTTGGTGAACACCTCAAACCCGCCCTCGCGCAACGTTACCGTGGTGCGCGACAAAATCCATTCGTTCTGAAACACGCCGCCCGACAACGCCACCCGCTTCAGCCCGCGCTCTTCTCGGACTGTTTCGCAAACCTTCACGATACCGGCGACAACGGTGTTGTGGAACCGGGCCGCGCGCACGCCGACCGTTTGCCGGTCGGCCACGAGCGCTCGGATTGCCTCGCCGAAGTCCAGCATCAATGTCCTGTCATTCTGAGCGGAGCGAAGAATCTCAGTCGGTTGGCGAACTAATGGAGACCCTTCGCTTCGCTCAGGGTGACAGGCGGTGGGAGGGCGCAATTCAACCGGATAGTGCCCCATCACCGCCGGATCCGCTGCCGCTTCGAGCCGAATCGCCGCCTGGCCTTCATAGGTCGCCACATCGCACAACCCCAGCATCGCCGACACCGCATCAAAAAGCCTCCCGGCGCTGGAGGTCAGCGGCGAATTGAAGCCGGTGGCCACCAACTGCCGGATTCGCTCATCGCCGCCCAAACCTTCCGCGAGGCAAACGCTTGCGGCCATCCGCCACGGTTCTTCGATGGCTTTCTCGCCACCGGGCAGCCGGTACTGTTTGAAATGGGCCACGCGCTCGAAGTCGGCTCGCGTCGCCACCAGAAACTCTCCTCCCCACACCGTGCCGTCCGGGCCGTAGCCGGTCCCATCGAGCGCGACGCCGATGACTTCACCGTGCAACTCGTGTTCCGCCATCACACTGACGACGTGCGCGTGGTGATGTTGGACGCCGATCCGTGTAGGCCGACTCTGTGAGTCGGCGACACCCCGCGCCGCTTCGCAGAAGCGGCCCACAGCCCACCGGGTCGAGAGATACCCCGGATGCAAATCGTGCGCCACGGCCACCGGCGCGACGCGCATCAACCGTTGCCACTCGGCGATCTCGCGCTCGAAATACTCGCAGGTCTTGTATTCTTTCAGGTCGCCAATGTGTTGGGAGAGAAACGCCCAGCCGTCGCGGGCGAGACAGAACGTGTTCTTCAACTCGCCGCCGACGGCGAGGATGTGCGGGCAATCGTCGGCAAACCGGATCGCATTCGGCACAAAGCCGCGGGCGCGACGGAAGAACTGGCGCTGGCCGTTGACGATGCGCAGCACGGAATCATCGCACTTGTGGACGATGGGCCGGTTGTGCGTGAGCACCGCGTCGGCGAGCGGAGGCAGTTCGACGTCGTCGCTGGCGATTGGTTCTTCGGTGAGATTGCCGGAGGTCATCACCAGCGCGTCGAAGTGCTGCATCAACAGGTGATGGATCGGCGTGTACGGCAGAAACGCGCCGATGGTGGGCGAATCGGGGGAAATAGTGAAACAAGCATCTTGCTTGTCCATCCTGCCCGGGGTGGACAAGCTGGAAGCTTGTCCTACTCTCAAAATCACGATCGGCCGGGCGACCGAGAGCAGTTCGGCTTCCTCGGCTTCGCTCACGTGACAGTGGCGTTTCACGGCGGCGATGTCGCGGAACATGACGGCCAACGGTTTGTGCGGCCGGTGTTTCCGCTCGCGGAGTTTTGCGACCGCATCGAGCCGGCAAGCAAGATGAAACCCTCCAAGGCTCTTGATGGCCACCACCTTGCCGGCTTGGAGAAGACGCACGGCATCTTCGACTGGCATGTTCAACTGCGGCCCGCAATTCGCGCATGCATCCGGCTGGGCGTGGAAACGCCGGTCGGCCGGGTCGTGATACTCGCGGTCACACGGCGGACACATTGTGAACCCGGCCATGCTGGTGTTGGCGCGATCGTACGGCAGGTCGCGAATGATCGTGAACCGCGGGCCGCAGTTGGTGCAGTTGATAAACGGATACCGGTAGCGTCGGTCGCCGGGGTCGTTCAGCTCGCGCAGACAATCGTCGCAGGTGGCGAGGTCGGGCGAGATGTGCACTGCGACGCGGCCGGTCGGCTCGGATTCGATGACCTGAAACTGTTGTTCGCCGCGCGGCGGTAGCGGATGGGTTTCGATGCCGGTGATGATGGCTTGCCGGGGCGGGGCTAGTCGGAGTTGGTGGAGAAACGCATCCACGGCGGGCGCGTCGCCCTCCACTTCGAGAACCACACCCGTCGGCTCATTGCGCACGAAGCCGGTCAGACCGTATTGCGTGGCGTATCGGTAAACGGTGGGCCGGAAGCCGACGCCTTGGACGCGGCCCACAATCTTCGCTTGGATACGGGTTTTCACCACATCACCGTTGTCATCCTGAGTGCAGCGAAGGATCTCTGGAATTCAGAGATTCCTCGCTCTGCTCGGAATGACAGAAAGAAGTTCATCAATGTTTGTGCGGATGGCTGTGCGGCTGGATGCCTTCCACGCCGGTATGCGTGTGCGGATGAACGTGAATATCTCCCTCGACCACATGTTCCAACCAGTGCGTCCATTCGCCGAGACCTTCGCCGGTGCGACAAGAGAGTTTGAAGATCGGCGCGGTGGCATTGAGTTTGCGGAAGTCGGCCTCGAACTTCGCGTAGTCGAAATCGCAATACGACAACAAGTCCACCTTGTTGAGCACCAGCGCGCTAATCTCGTGAAACAGCAGCGGATACTTGGCCGGCTTGTCGTGGCCCTCGGTGACGCTGAGGATGCCGACTTTCGCGTTCTCGCCCAGATCGAACTCGGCGGGACAGGCGATGTTACCGACGTTTTCAATGATCAGCAGGTTGATGGCGTCGAGGTTGAGTTCGCCGAGGCCGCGCTGCACCAGCGTCGCTTCCAAATGACACGCCCCGCCGGTCAGCAACTGCACGACCGGCACGCCGAGTTTTTCGATGCGTTCCGCGTCGCGCGTGGTGGCGATGTCGCCCTCGATCACGCCAATCCGGTAATGTTCTTTCAGCAAAGGAATCGTCCGCTCCAACAACGAAGTCTTCCCGGCCCCGGGCGCGCTGATGAGGTTGACGGCGATGATTTTCCTGGCAGCCAAGTCCGCCCGGATCCGCGCCGCGACCTGGTCGTTGGCCTCGAGAACGTTGCGGAGGACTTTGATGTTCATAATCAACTCGGCTTGCAATTTAGCACTGCCGGTGCCACAAAGGCTGACAAATTAGCAATCCATTGTTCCGCAACGACTTGCCGCATACTTGAACAGGTCTATTGGGATTTATCTGGCCGACAGGATGTCAATTGCAGTGGCGGTTCCGACAACCTGTCAATCGCGGCGCAAGGTCTGCACCACATGACCGGACTCGTTGCGGATGGTGATGATCATCGGGGTCTGGCCGAGGGCGTGGGTGGCGCAGCCGAGACACGGGTCGTAGGCGCGAAAGGCCATCTCGATTTTGTTGAGCAGGCCCGGCTCGACCTTGCCGGCGTGGATCAAACCCTTTGCGGCCTTTTCGACGCTCATCGCCATGCGGGCGGCGTTGCCTTGTGTGGCGACGATGAGGTTGGCTTTGGTGATCAGGCCGCGCTCGTCGGTGTGATACTCGTGGATGAGTGTGCCGCGCGGCGCTTCGACAACACCGATACCGACCGTCGGTTTCTGCGTCGGCAACACGCGGATGTCTTTGCTGGTGATTTCGGGATCGTGGAGCAATTCGTTCATCCGTTCGGCGGCGTAGATGATTTCGATGCACCGCGCCCAATGGTTCGCCAGCGTGTGATGGACCGGCTTGCCGCCGAGCGTGGCGTAGAATTCCTCGTAAGCCTTTTGCGCGAGGGGCGTGGCCATGCCGTCGGAGGCGTTCAGGCGCGCGAGCGGGGCGACGGAGTAGATGCCGCTTTGTTCGCCCTCGGTGAATCCGTTCCAGCCGACCGGCTTGAGGAAACAGAATTTCATGTAGCTCCACGGCTCGACGTGCTCGGCCACGAAATCCCGGTACTGATGGATGTCGAACTTGGCGTATTCCTTGCCGGTGGGCGTGACCACCCGGATTGGGCCGTCGTAGAAGTTGACCTTGTTGTGGGCGTCCACCATGCCGAGGTAGTAGGTCTTGTGGGTGTAATCGTCGGAAGTGATCATCTTCACGTAGGCGTCGTTCTTGAGGACGATGTCCTTGAAGACCTGCAGGGTGAACTGGGCAAAGTCGAGCGCGTCTTTGCCGAGCTGCTGAAACGCCGGCAGGTCTTGCGGCGACATGCCTTTGGCGACGCCACCCGGCAGGCCGAGCACGGGGTGAATGACTTTGCCGCCGAGATAGGCGATCAATTCGCGAACGCGCCGGCGGGTGGCGATGACGCGTTTGCCGATTTCGAGGCCGACTTTCTGGATGACGCCGACAACGTTGCGCAGTTCGGGCGGGGCATCCGGGCCGACGATGAAATCCGGGCCGCCGAGGATATAGACGTGCAGGGCGTGGTCCTCGAGCATGAACGCGCTGTACACGAGTTCCCGGAGTTTCTTCGCGGCTGAGGTCGGCTCAACCTTGTAGAGGTCGTCGAGCGCTTTCACCCCGGCCATGTGGTGCGCGGTGGGGCAGACGCCGCAGATGCGGGAGGTGATCTGCGGCATGTCCTCGGCGGGGCGACCCAGCGAGAACACTTCGAACCCGCGCAGTTCCGGCACCTGCATGTAGGCGCGTTTCACGTCGCCTTTATCATCGAGATGAATGTCAATTTTGCCGTGGCCTTCGAGCCGGGTGATCGGGTCAATGGTGACCCGGCGCGCCTTGTACGCGGCCGCAGCGGCCTGTTGGCCTTGATTCCAGAGTTGTTGGACTTGGTCATTCATGGTTGGGCAACCTTTCCGCGCAGGAGGCATTTGGCGAGACCGTACCGGTAGAATGTGCCGACCGGGTCGGGAATGCCGGCCAGTGTGGCGGCGATGTCTTTCTCGTCCTTGCCGGCGGCGGTGCTGGCCAGATAACTGAGAATCTTCGCGCCGTGATCGGTGACGCGGCTGACCGGCCCGAAACAACCCGTGCAGGGCATGTTGCCCTGAATGCACACGGCGTCGCACCCGCCTCGTGTGGCCGGGCCGAGGCACGGCAAGCCCTGCGCCAGCAGACATTTCTCCGGATCGGCGATAATCTCGTGCGGCCGCTTGAACTCGGTGAGGCTGATGTCCTGCGGTTTCGAGTCGTTGCGTTTGCATTCCTGACACACCGCATGATCGGGCGCGAGCACCGCGCCTTTTGGCGGCAGCTTGCCGGAGAGCAGCGCCAGCACGGCTTCCTTGAGCAGCTTCGGCGGCGGCGGGCAGCCGGGGATGTAGTAATCCACGTCCACCACTTGATCGAGCGCGCGGACGACATTGCGCAGGACCGGGATCTCCAGTTCACAGCCGTTGTCGCGCGAGACCGGTTGCGGGCGCGTCTTGGCATCGTTCACCATCGTCGGTGCGTCTTCATAGACGAACTTGAGGATCTGCTCGCGGGAGAACTGGTTGGCGAGGCTGGGAATGCCGCCGGTATGGGCGCATGAGCCGTAGGCGATGAGCACCTGGCTTTTGCGGCGGAGCAGATGCGCCATTTCCTCCTGTTCGGAGGAGCGGATTGCGCCGTTGAGCAGCGTGGCGACAATGGATTTGTCCGGCATCGCTTCCACGTCGGCCTTCTTGAAATCCATGGCGCACGGCCAGAACACGATGTCCACCGCGCTGGTGACCATCAACACGTCTTCGGCCAGGTCCACGACGGATTCCTCGCACCCGCCGCAACTGGCGCACCAGTAAAAGCCGATTTTGGGTTTAGACATGGGACAGATTCTCCTGCGCAATCCGTTCCCTCTCCCTTGTCGTATAAGGGAGAGGGTCAGGGTGAGGGTTTGTGGTTGTTTGCCGTTCCAACGCGGCGAGAATGGTCGTCAAGACGCCCTCGCGATTCTCCACCAACTCGGTATTCCAGAATCGCAGGACATGAATTCCGTGTTTCTGGAGATACACATCCCGCACGCGGTCGTGCCGGCCCTGTTGGGGCTGGCCATGCGGATCGCCATCCAGTTCAATGGCCAGTTTGGCGGTCACGCAATAAAAATCCAGGAAATACGGCCCGAACGGATGTTGGCGGCGAAACTTGAAGTGGGCGAACTGCCGGTTTCGGAGATACCGCCACAGTGTGCGCTCCGCCCACGTGGGTTGACGGCGCAACGCACGGGCTTTCCCCCTCACCTTGATCCTCTCCCCCACACGACGGG
>Ga0315298_1001630_pt1 | contig 40470 bp, 37 predicted proteins | sample WHS_1_MG_FD_203077 | JGI IMG/M metagenome (GOLD analysis project Ga0315298, IMG submission 203077) | Extremophilic microbial mat communities from Washburn Hot Springs, YNP, Wyoming, USA - WHS_1_MG | ecosystem: Environmental > Aquatic > Thermal springs > Hot (42-90C) | place: USA: Wyoming... | reverse complement strand
CTAGAGCGTGATAGGTTTAAGTTGAGTATCCTGCATCCTTGAAATAGTTGGCGCATTCCTGTGGAGTGATCCTGTCGAGCAGGGTCCCGATGCAGGTTTCGGTTTGTGCGATTGTTCGTGCGTTTTCCTTGCGGAGGAGGGTCTTGAGCTTGGAGAAGGCTTGCTCGATCGGATTGAGGTCTGGACTGTACGGGGGCAGAAAGAACAGCTTCGCGCCGGCCGCCCTGATCGCCCGTCGCACGGCCAAGGATTTGTGGCTGCTCAGATTGTCCATCACGACGATGTCGCCGGGCCGTAGTGTCGGCACCAGGAATTGCTTTACCCATGCGAGGAAACTGATGGCGTTGATCGGACGGTCGAACACGCAGGGGGCGATGATCTCGTCGCACCGCAGGCCAGCGACGAAGGTCAGGGTTTTCCAGTGACCATGCGGCACTTTGTCGACCAACCGTTGGCCGATGGCGCAGCGCCCGTGCAGGCGCGTCATGTTGGTCTTGGTCCAGGTTTCATCGATGAAAATCAGTCGGTTGGCATCGATCCTGCCTTGCACCTGGCGCCATTGCCGGCGGCGCCGTGCGACGTCAGCGCGGTCTTGCTCGCTGGCGTGCAGCGTTTTTTTTAAAGGTGAGGCCTGTGTGGTCGAGGAAGTGCCACACGCCGTAGTAGCTGATCTCGACGGCGCGTTGGCGCAACTCAGCCAACAGTTCGCGCCCGGTTATATCGGGCTTCTTCGCGATCCGCGCGTTGATCCAGTCTGCCTCTTTGGCGAGCTTGAAAGGCTTTTTGCCTCCCATCGGCAATGCTGCCGGACTGCCCACCGCATCAGCACGCTCCACCCAGCGGATCGCGGTAGAAATCCCAACCTGATAAAGCTCAGCAGCCGCACGTCGGCTCATCCCCGCGGCCACGGCTCCAACAACACGCTTACGCAAGTCCAACGAATAGGGTGCACCCATCAATGCTGGCCTCCATTCCAGCCAGCACCTTGAATCGTATTTTCCGCCGCGCCGGAATCCCTAAACCCGACTCAACCTAAAAAAATCATGCTCTAATCCCGCCCCACCCGCGCCGCCAACATCGCGAGTTCCTCATTGAACCGGGCCGGGTGTTCCTGATGGGGGGCGTGACCGCAGGCGGCGTAGCGGGAGAGTGTGGCGTCCGGCACGTGGTTTGCGATGTGTTCGGCCATCGAGGGCAGGACGATGCCGTCTTCGTCGCCCTGGGAGATCAGGCAGGGGCGGTCGAGGTTTTCCAGAGCGTCGGTGAAGTCGAGGGTGCGCATCAGCAGGAAGGCGCGGATGGCGGGCGGGGTGAGGCCGAGCACGACCATGGCGCGTTCGATATCGGCGGTCGGCAGAGGTTTATAGGTGGTGGCGTGGACGACGTGGCGCACGCCTTCGATCATCACGGCGGGATCTTCGCTGGCGGCCATCAGGGCACCGTCGATGAAGCTTTCGCCGATGTGGCGGGGCGGGTTGGACGAGATGACGGCGGCGCCGACGAAATTGACCGCGCCGACGTTTTTCGTGCCGTGGCGGGCGAGGTAGTCGCCGATCACGAAGCCGCCGTAGCTCCAGCCGACCAGGACCGGCTTTTTCAGGCTCAGGGCGATCATGACGGCGGCGATATCGTCGGCCCAGTGCGCGCCCGTTTGATACATTTCGGGGTCGAGCGGTTTGTCGGAGAAGCCGTGGCCGCGCAGGTCCATGCAGACGATGCGGTAGGCCTCGCGGAGCGGCGAGTCGAACTGGTTGTGCCAGGAGAGGTAGGCCGCCGACCAGCCATGGATGAACAGGATCGGCTGGGCACTTTCGGGCCCCCATTCGCGGACGTGGAGGCCGACGCCGCCGGAGCCGAGCACGCGATGGACCTTGCCGGCCTCGTGGTCGATCATGTGTTTCATATCGTCTCCTATTGGCAGGCGGGATCGCCTTGTCTGCAGTCGGACCGCGCGAGCGTGTGGGCGCGAGCCCGGGTGAGTTCGGTGCGGCAGGTGAGAACTTCAAGCGGATGGATCGATCCGCCGATCGAGCCAAAGGTCTGATAGGCGCATTCGGCGTCGCGGTAGGTGATCCAGTCGCGTTCGGCCGCGATGAGCAGGGGGCGGCGGGATGGGGCGAGATCGTGCATGACCCGGGTGTAGACTGCGTTCAGGCGGGCATCCGCGAGGGTGTAATCGGCTTGGGCCTGCTGGTTCATTTCGAGTTGGGTCTGGGCCCGCGCCGCGACCGGCAGGGCCGCGAGCGCGACGAGGGCGGCACAGCCAAGCCTCAGGCCCAATCTCAGGCTTCGCCTTGGGGGGTGGCTCATGCCGCGCGGTTGGCCACGAGGTCCTCCACCACGCTGGGGTCGGCGAGGGTCGAGATGTCGCCGAGGCTTTCGGTTTCGTTGGCGGCGATCTTGCGGAGGATGCGGCGCATGATCTTGCCCGAGCGGGTTTTCGGCAGGCCGGGGGCCCAGTGGATTTGATCGGGCGCGGCGATCGGGCCGATTTCCTTGCGGACCCAGATGATGAGTTCGCGGCGGAGATCGTCGGTCGGGTCTTCGCCGCTGATCAGGGTGACGTAGGCGTAGATGCCCTGGCCCTTGACCTCGTGCGGGAAGCCGACGACGGCGGCTTCGGCGACCTTGGGGTGGGCGACGAGGGCGGATTCGACCTCGGCGGTGCCCATGCGGTGGCCGGAGACGTTGATGACGTCATCGACCCGGCCGGTGATCCAGTAATACCCGTCCACGTCGCGGCGCGCGCCGTCACCCGAGAAGTAATAGCCGGGGAAGGTCGAGAAATAGGTCTGGATGAAGCGATCGTGATCGCCGTAGACGGTGCGCATCTGGCCGGGCCAGCTATCGGCGAGGCAGAGATTGCCTTCGGTGGCGCCGTGCAACTCCCTGCCCTCGGCATCGACGATCAGCGGTTTCACGCCGGGCAGCGGCAGGCCGGCCGAGCCGGGTTTCTGGTCGATCGCGCCGGGCAGGCCGGTGATCAGGGTGCCGCCGGTTTCGGTCTGCCACCAGGTATCGATCACCGGGCAGCGATCGTCGCCGACGACGTGGCTGTACCAGTACCAGGCTTCCGGATTGATCGGCTCGCCGACCGAGCCGAGGATGCGGAGCGAGGCGCGCGAGGTGCGCTTCACCGGGCCATCGCCGTCGCGCATCAGGGCGCGGATCGCGGTGGGGGCGGTGTAGAAGATGTTGACCTTGTGCTTGTCGACCACCTGCCAGACCCGCGAGGTGTCGGGGTAGTTCGGCACGCCTTCGAACATCAGGGTGGTGGCCCCGTTCGCGAGCGGGCCGTAGACGGTGTAGGTGTGGCCGGTGACCCAGCCGACATCGGCGGTGCACCAGAAGATCTCACCCTCGTGATAGTCGAACACGTATTGGTGGGTGAAGCTCGCCCAGACCATGTAGCCGCCGGTGGTGTGCAGCACGCCCTTGGGTTTGCCGGTCGAGCCGGAGGTGTAGAGGATGAACAGCGGGTCTTCCGCTTTCATCGGCTCGGGCGGGCACTCGGCGGGGACGGCGGCGGCGGCTTCGTGGTACCAGACGTCGCGGCCCTCGGTCATGGCGATGCTGCCGCCGGTGGCTTTGACCACGAGGACGGATTTGAGCATCGGGCAGGATTTCAGGGCGGCATCGACATTGGACTTGAGCGGAACCTTGCGGCCGCCACGGCGGCCTTCATCGGCGGTGATCAGGATGTTGGAATTGCAATCCTGGATGCGGTTGGCGAGGCTGTCCGGCGAGAAGCCGCCGAACACGACGGAGTGGATCGCGCCGATCCGCGCGCAGGCGAGCAGGGCGACGGCGGCTTCCACGATCATCGGCATATAGATCGTGATGCGGTCGCCTTTTTTTGCGCCCAGCGCGACCAGCACGTTGGCCATGCGGCAGACATCGGCGTGGAGTTCGCGGTAGGTGACGTGTCTGCTGTCGTTCGGGTCGTCGCCCTCCCAGATGATCGCGACCTGATCGCCCCTCGCGGCGAGGTGGCGGTCGAGGCAGTTGACCGAGGCGTTCAGCACGCCGTCCTCGAACCATTTGATCGAGACATCGCCGGTGAAACTGGTGTTCTTGATTTTGGTCGGGCTGGTGATCCAGTCGATCCGGTCCTTCTCGGCGGCCCAGAACGCATCGGGGTCGGCGGCGGCGCGGGCGGCCATATCGTCGTACTGCGCGCGGTTGACCAGGGCGTGAGCCGCGATTTCCGGCATGACCTTGACGCGTTCGGGATGGGACATTGGCTTCCTCCGGCTTGGTTGCTGCCAGTATGGCAAGAATCGGCCCGGATCGGAAGGGCCGGGAAGCGGGTTCAGTGCTTCAGCAGAACGTCGCGCGCCTCGTTCAGCTTGTCGATCAGCCAGTCCGACCCGCCATGTTCGGGATTGGCGAACCACAGCATGTGACGGTAGGCTTCCAGCACTTCCTCGCGCGTGGTGCTCGGGGTCAGGCCGAACACCTCCAGCGCCTCGGCGCGCGACATGACTTTGGGCGGTGCGGCGGCACGGGGTTGGGGCGGCGGTTCCGGTTTCGTGGGCGCAGTGCTGCCCGGCCATAGCGCGCCGATGAACGGCAGGATGCCGAGCACCACCACGCCGTGGCGGAGGATGGCGGTGGCGGCGAAACTCACGGCCAGCGAGAGCAGCACCCACAGAGCGGGGTGGCGCAACCCGTGATGCCAGTCCCGCCTGCCGTTCGCCTGCGGCCAGAACAGGACGGCGAGCGCGGCGAGCGCCAGCACACCGGCGATGATCAGCCGGTCGAGGTCAGACGTCACCGCTTGGCGCCGCGCTGCGAGGGAGAGTTGTCATCCGGCGCCATCGAAGCCATCAAAACGCGCGGCGAACAAGCGGGAAAATGCGGCAAACCGGGATTTCATCCAAAAAACCGGCTAGGCGTGCGCTGCCAGGGCCGCTTCCATCGCCGCGACCGCGCTCATGTTGACGAGACCGCGCGCGGTAACGCTCGGCACCGCGATGTGCAGCGGCATGGCCAGCCCGAGCAGGAGCGGCCCCACAGTGACGCCCTCGCCCGCCGCTTTCAACAGGTTGAAACTGATATTGGCGGCGTCGATATTCGGCATCACCAGCAGGTTGGCCGAACCAGTGAGGCGCGAATCGCAGATCGAACGGTTGCGGATCGGCTCGACCAGCGCATCGTCGGCGTGCATTTCACCATCGACTTCGAGCTCGGGGTCATCGGCGCGGATGATCGCGAGCGCCTTGCGCATCTTGCGGGCGGACTCCGACTGGGCGGCACCGAAATTGGAATGGGAGAGCAGGGCGACTTTCGGCGCGATGCCGAAGCGGGCGACCATGGCGCTGGCCAGATGGGTCATTTCCGCGATTTCCTCAGCGCTCGGGTTCTCGTTCACATGGGTGTCGCAGAAGAAGAGATTGCCCGATTGGAGGATGAGCGCGGTGACCGCCGAGACCCGGTTGATCCCCCGCCGACGCGGGATGATCGGCAGGGCGTAGCGGAACTGGCGCGACCAGTCACCGAGGCCGCCGCAGATCGCGGCATCGGCTTCTCCCACCGAAAGCAGCATCGCGGCAGCGACGGTAGGGCGGCGGGAGAGCTGACGGGCGGCGGCATCGGGCGGGACGCCGCGCCGCCCGACCAGACGCTGGTAATCGGTCAGCAGGCGGGATGACAGAGCGGTGTCGCGCCGGAGGTCGATGATGCGGACATCCTGTTCGGGTTTCATCCGCAGGCCGAGGGAGCCGATGCGCTTGATGATGGTATCGGTATCGCCGAGCAGCAGCGGCGTGCCGAGATGATCGTCGACCACGCTCTGGGCGGCGCGGAGGACGCGTTCGTCCTCGCCTTCGCCGTAGACGATGCGGGTATGGGCCGAACGCGCAACCTCGATGACGGGGCGGAGCAGCAGGCCGGAGCGGAACACGAACCGCTCCAGTTCGCGCACGTAGACATCGAAATCCGCGATCGGCCGGCGGGCGACGCCTTCGGCCATGGCGGCGCGGGCTACGGCAGGGGCGATGTGGAGGATCAGGCGGGTGTCGAACGGTTTGGGGATGATGTAATCGCGCCCGAAGACCGGGGCGTTGCCGCCATAGGCCGCCGCCACGGTGTCCGACGCTTCGATGCGGGTGAGTTCGGCGATCGCCTGGACCGCCGCGAGTTTCATGCCTTCGGTGATCGCGGTGGCACCGACATCGAGAGCGCCGCGAAAAATGAAGGGGAAGCACAGGACATTGTTGACCTGGTTGGGAAAATCGCTGCGCCCGGTGCAGATGATCGCATCCGGGCGGTGTTCCGCGACCAGATCGGGGCGGATTTCGGGCTCGGGGTTGGCGAGGGCGAGGATCAGCGGATTGGGGGCGAATTTATCGAGCCATTCCGCTTTCAGCACGCCGGGTGCGGAGAGGCCGAGAAAGACATCCGCACCGTCGAGCACTTCGGAGAGGTGGCGTGCGCCGGTCTCGCGCGCCACGGGCTCCAGTGTCGCATCGAGCTTTGGCCGGCCCTTGTAGATGACACCTTCGATATCGGTCATGGTGATGTTGTCGCGTGCGGCACCCAGCGCGATCAGGATGTTCACGCATGACAGCGCCGCCGCTCCCGCCCCGGAGGAGACGATTTTCACCGTCTCGATCGACTTGCCCTGAACTTTCAGCGCGTTCAGCACCGCCGCACCCACGATGATCGCGGTGCCGTGCTGATCGTCGTGGAAGACCGGGATGTTCATCCTGGCGCGCAGCGTCTGCTCGATCCGGAAGCACTCCGGGGCCTTGATGTCTTCGAGGTTGATGCCGCCGAAACTGGGTTCGAGGGCCGCGACCACCTCGATGAACCTGTCGGGATCGGGTTCGTTGACCTCGATATCGAACGTGTCGATCCCGGCGAATTTCTTGAACAGGACCGCCTTGCCCTCCATCACCGGCTTGGAGGCGAGCGCGCCGATATTGCCGAGGCCGAGCACTGCCGTGCCGTTGGTGATCACCGCGACCAGATTGCCCTTGATGGTGTAATCGTAGGCGGTGTCCGGATCGTCCTTGATCGCGAGGCAGGCGGCGGCGACGCCGGGGGAATAGGCCAGCGAAAGATCACGCGAGGTTTCCATCCGCTTGGTCGGCGTGATGGTGAGTTTGCCCGGCCGAGGGTGGCGGTGATAATCGAGTGCGGCCTTGCGGAGCGTTTCGTCCATGATTCCTCATCCCCCTGAAGCACAGACAATGCGCGATGCACCGCTTTGGGGCAATCGCCTCAGGGCATGGCTGCGTGGCATGGGAGGGACACAAGGGAGTGCTTCGTTTTTGCGGAAAAACAGAAGCGAAAAACACGGGTTCCGAAGGATCATGCGGCCGAGAAGATTCGAACTTCCACAGGGTTTCCCCCACAAGCACCTCAAGCTTGCGCGTCTACCATTTCGCCACGGCCGCACCGTCGCGGGAGCGCTATAGCCGATGGATCAACCGGTATCAACAACCCGCGCGATCGAATGGGTGACCGAGCCCGGACTGCTCGATTACGACCATGCGCTGGCCGAAATGCAGGCCCGCGCCGCCGCGATCCGCGCCGGGACCGCAGCCGAGCGGATCTGGCTGGTCGAACATCCGCCGATCTATACCGCCGGTACCTCTGCCCGCGAGTCCGACCTGATCGCTCCCGGCACCACGCCCACCCACCGCACCGGGCGCGGCGGGCAATGGACCTATCACGGGCCGGGGCAGCGGATCGCCTATGTCATGCTCGATCTGACGCGCCACCACGGCACGGTCCCGCCGCGCGATGTCCGCCGGTTCGTCGCCGGGCTGGAGGCGTGGATCATCGCGGCGCTCGCGACCTTCGGAGTGCGGGGCGAAATCCGGGACGGCAGGGTGGGCATCTGGGTGGCGCACCCCGATGGCGGCCCAAAGGGGCGTGAGGCGAAGATCGCGGCGATCGGGGTGCGGGTGTCGCGCTGGGTGAGCTATCATGGCATCGCGCTGAATGTGGCGCCCGATCTTGCGGCCTATGGCGGCATCGTGCCTTGCGGGATCAGCGAGCACGGCGTGACTTCGCTGGCCGATCAGGGCGTCGAGGTGACGATGGCCGAGGTCGATCGCGCGTTGCGGGCGGGGTTCGCGGCGATTTTCGAGTGAGCGGTCAGATCGTGGCGCTGACGTCCTCCAGCAGGATCGCCCAGCGCTCGTGATCGCGCCAGTCTCCGTCGATGAACAAATATTTCGGGGAAAATCCCTCCAGCCGGAAGCCGAGCCGGCGGACCAGCCGGATTGACCGCTGATTGGCGGGCTGGATATTCGCCTCGACCCGGTGCAGTCCCGCCGCCTCGCGTATGTGGATCAGCCCGGCGCGCAGGCACAGGCTCATCAGACCCCGGCCCGCGGTTTCCGCCATGCCGTAATAGCCGAGATAGCAGGAGCGGAAATTCGCCTGCACGATCTCGCTGAAATTGAACACGCCGATCACCTGCCCTTCGGCGGTCAGGCCGATCATGGAAATGGTGCGGCCGGTGGCGAGACCAGCGAACCAGTAATCGAACGCGGCGCGGTCGCACGGTGGCGCGACCCAGGGCGCATGGTAGGACCGGTTGGCGCAATTGGCGGCGATCAGGGTTTCCGCGTCGGATTCGGCGACGGGGCGCAGGATCATAGCGGCAGCACCATCGCGACCCGCAGGCCGCCGAGCGGGGAATCATCGAGCCTGATATCCCCGCCATGGGCCGCGATGATATCCCGCGCGATGGCGAGGCCGAGGCCGATCCCCGCCGCGCTGCCGCTCTCGAACGGGCGGAACATCTGCTCACGACGCTCGGGCGGAATCCCCGGCCCGTCATCGTCGATGCAGATCCGCACATTACTGCCGCCTTCCGGTGCGGCGGAAATATCGATCCGCCCGGCATGGCGGGCGGCGTTGTCCAGCAGGTTGGTCAGCACCCGGCGCATCGCCTCCGCGCGCAGGACCACCGGCGGCATGCTCGCCAGAGCGAGCGCGATGGTGGCGCCGCCGCGCGCGGTGCGGGCGGCGACTTCCTCGATCAGCAGGGCAAGGTCGGTCGGCTGCGGCTGCTCGCCCCCCTCACCCCGCGCAAAGGCGAGATAGAGGCTGATCAGCCGTTCCATCTCCGCGATGTCGCTGGTCATGCCGTCGATATCGGCGGCATCTTCGGGCAGCATCGCGATCGCGAGGCGCAGGCGGGTCAACGGCGTGCGGAGATCGTGCGATACGCCCGCGAGCATCGCGGTCCGCTGCGCGAGGAAGCGGCGCACCCGGTCCTGCATGCGGTTGAAGGCGGTGCCGGCGCGGCGGACCTCGGTTGCGCCTTCGGGGCGGATCGGGCCGGTGTCGCGCCCCATGCCGAACGCCTCGGCCGCGAGCGCGAGACGGCGGATGCCGCGCACCTGATTACGCAGGAACAGGATGGCGATGGTGAGCAATATCAAGGTGGTGCCGCCGAGCCAGGCGAAGAAAATATAGAGTGCCCCTATATAGAGCCGCTTGCGTGGCACATCGATGGTCAGCACCCCGTCGGTCACCTGGATATCGACCCGCACCATGCCGGGCGGCCCGTGCCAGACCAACGCGAACGGACGCCCGAGACCGGTGGACAGGGCATGGGCGAGATCGGTATCGACCGGCCCGAACGCATGGGGCAAACGCCGTGGCTTCAGCACCCGCCCCGGATGGAAATGGAACGCGAATTCGAACCGGTAGGCGGCATTGGCGAAAATCTGCTGCCGCGCATCAGGGTATTCATCGGCCTGATCGAGCACGAAGGCGATTTCACCCGCGACACTGCCGGCGAGACGGCGGGAGAGCGTATCGAGATGGCTGCCGTAGAAAATCTGGAGCGCCACACCTTCGAGCAGAATCAACGGCACCACGACGATCAGCAACGTGCGCCCGAACAGGCTGCGCGGGAGGATCTTGCGCAGGGCACGGTCGGGTTCGAGGCCGCGCGGGGCTAGGCGCATGGGTGGCGAGCAAGGGAAAAGGCTTCTTTTTTGAAAAAAAGAAGCAAAAAACTTTTCTTAATCCGGGTCACAGGCGTTTTCAGAGGCGGAAACCCAGCGAATAAAAGTTTTTTTGCTTCTTTTTTTACAAAAAAAGAAGGGCTTCCTTGATCTGCCCCCGTCATGGCCCCGGCTTGAGAATATATCCCCGGCCGCGCACGGTTTGCAGGTAGCGCGGTTCGCGCGGGTCGGCTTCGATTTTGCGGCGTAAGCGGGTGACCTGGACGTCGATCGCGCGTTCGCCGGCTTCGTCCATGCCGAGGATCTGTGCCAGGGCTTCGCGGGAGAGCACTTCGTTGGCGCGGGTTGCGAGCACGCCGAGCAGGGCGGTTTCGCCGCCGGTCAGGCGGATCGGGCCGCGTTCGGTGAGCAGTTCGCCGCGTGCGGCATCGAAACTCGCGGTTCCGAGTTGCACCGGGCCGCCGCTGCTCGCCGCCGGGGTTGCGGTGCGGCGGAGCATGGCGCGGATGCGAAGGAGGAGTTCGCGCGGGTCGAACGGCTTGCCGAGATAATCATCGGCCCCGGCTTCGAACCCGGCGATGCGGTCTTCCGGCGCACCGCGTGCGGTGAGCAACAGGATCGGCAGCGAGGGGGCGCGATCGGCGCGGAGGTGTTCGGTGAAGGCGAGGCCGGATTCATCGGGCATCATGACGTCGAGCACCAGCATGTCGGGATCGACGACGCGGAGGGTTTCGCGCGCGGCGGCGGCGCTTTCGGCGGTGGTGACGCGAAACCCGTTCTCGATCAGGTAGCGCGACATCAGGGTGCGCAGGCGGGCATCGTCGTCGACGAGCAGGATATGGGCGGCGGCACCGGTCATTTTCGGGCGGCGCGGCAGGTCTCGGCGCGGTCGAGCCAGATGCGGGCCGAAGGTTTCATCATGCCGCGCAGCACTTTGCGGAAGCCCTCGACCGCCGGGCCGCCGGCCTCGCGGAAGGCCATGCTCAGGCGCTCGTATTGAAGGTCGAACAGGCGGCGTTCGAGTTCGACGCCGGCGGGGGTGAGCGAGAGCAGGCGCTGCCGCCGGTCGGTTCGGCCCGGCGTTTGCTGGACATAGCCCTGCCGGATCAGCGGGCCGAGCACGCGGGCGAGGCTTTGTTTGGCGATGCCGAGGATGTTGAGCAATTCACCGACCGGCAGGCCGGGATTGCGGCCGATAAAGTGCAGGGTTCGGTGATGCGCGCGACCGAACCCCATATCGGCCAGCAGGGCATCGGCCGATTCCACGAGGTCGCGGTTGGCGAAGAAGATCATGTCCTGCGCGAGGCGGACTTCGTCTTCGCGGAGGAACAGGAGCCCGGCCATCGGGCCGGATTGAGCGGATTTTTCATGCATGACACGCTCATCAATACTGGTATGGGTGATATGTGATAAGACAGGGTTTATACCGGTTTGTAAAACGCGATTATGGCAATGCGGTGGCCTGTCCGGCACGGCTCTTGGCCTCGATGCCGCGACATTCTAAGGAAGACCTATCGTTTGCAAGCGTCCGCGCCGCCGCGGAAGAAAGAGGAACGCGACACCATGAGCCTGATACCCTTCGACGATCGCGACGGCATGATCTGGTGGGATGGCGCGCTGCGCCCGTGGCGCGAGGCCAACCTGCACGTTCTTTCACACGGGCTGCATTATGCGTCCGCCGTGTTCGAGGGTGAGCGTTCGTATAATGGCAACATCTTCAAGCTGCGCGACCACACCGAACGGCTGATCGCCTCCGGGCGCATTCTCGGTTTCGAGATCCCCTATAGCGCCGAGCAGATCGACGCCGCCTGCAACGAGGTGCTGGCCGCGAACAATCTGACCGACGGATATATCCGCCCGCTCGCATGGCGCGGGGCCGAGCAATTGTCGGTCTCGGCGCAGGCGACGCGGATTCATCTTGCGATCGCGGCATGGCCCTGGCCCAATCTGTTCGGCGCGGACCGGATGAAGGGGATCACCCTCGGCATGGCGCAATGGCGCCGGCCCGACCCGCGAACCGCGCCCACCGCCTCGAAAGCGGCGGGGCTTTACATGATCGGCACGCTGTCGAAACACGCCGCCGAGGCCGAAGGCTTCAACGACGCGCTGATGCTGACCTGCGACGGGCATGTCGCCGAAGCGACCGGGGCGAACATATTTTTCGCGATCGACGGCGCGCTGCACACCCCGATCCCTGAGAGTTTTCTCGACGGCATCACCCGCCGCACCGTGATGGCGCTGGCCCGGTCCCGCCAGATCACCGTTCATGAACGCCGGATCGATCCCGCTGAAATGGCGACTGCGAGCGAGGTGTTCCTGGCTGGAACCGCCGCCGAGGTGACGCCGGTGCGACAGATCGGCGACCTCACCTTCACGCCGGGGGCGATGACGCGGATGCTGATCGACGATTACGACGCGCTGGTGCGGATGTCGCCCGCCGAGGTCGCGAAACGGGCGGCCTGACCGCGCGGTGACGATCCCGCATTTTTCAGATCACGCGGCCAACGAGCGGACCTTTCTGGCCTGGGTCCGCACCGCGATCGCGGTGATGGCGTTCGGGTTTCTGGTCGAGCGGTTCGATATTTTTCTCAAGATCGCGAGCAAGTCGCTCGGCAAGCACATCACCGTGTCCGGGCAGGTCACCGGCAGTCTGGTCGGGCTGGCGCTGATCATTGCCGGGGCGGCGATGGTGCTGACCGCGATGATCCGGTTCACCCGCATCCGCACCGCGATTGCCGATGAGACCATCCATGAGGCGGAGGGCGACAAGCTCGACCTCGTGCTGGCCGGGTTCATTGTGGTGCTGGGGATCGGGCTTGCGATCTATCTCGCGATCACGATGCTGCACGGGGCGAAATCGGGCTGACGGGGCCGGGCCGAGGGACAACGCCCGGCTGCATTGCAGGGTTTGCTCATGTCCTGCGCAGCGCTGCGCGGGTAAACGATCCCGATGCCGAGTTCCTCGCAAACCCTGTCAACCGCTGCCGTCGCGCCAGCCGTCGGGCGGTTGCCGCTGCTGCTCGGCTTCCTGATCGCGATCGGGCCGGTCTCGGTCGATATGTATCTGCCGGCGTTTCCGACGATTGCGCGGGATTTTCATGACGCCGCCGCCCCCGGGCTGACGCTGGCGGCCTATTTCGCGGGGCTTGCGATCGGGCAGATGACCCAGGGGCCGTTTTCCGACCGGACCGGACGGCGCTGGCCGATCCTGATCGGGCTCAGCATCTACACCCTCGCCTCGCTCGGCTGCGCGGCGGCGTGGAGCACCGATTCGCTTTCGGCGTTCCGGCTGCTCGCCGCGTTCGGTGGCTCCGCCTCGGTGGTGGTGCCGCGCGCGATGGTGCGCGACGTGGCGGACGGGCCGGCGGCGGCGATGCTGTTCTCGCGGCTGATGCTGGTGATGGGGGTAGCCCCGATCATCGCGCCGATCCTTGGCAGTGCGGTGGTTTCGGTCGGCTCGTGGCGCTGGATTTTCGTGATCGCCGCCGTCTATGGCGTGGCGGCGCTGGCCCTCGTGTGGTTCAAACTGCCCGATACTTTGCCGCCCGCGCGGCGCAGCATGGTCGGGTTCCGCTCGATCGTGGCGCGGTATGGCCAGATCAGCGCGGAGCGGCATTTTCTCGCGAATGCCCTTACCGGCACCTTCGCGATCGGCGCGCTGTTCGCCTACCTGACCGGCACGCCGGGCGTGTTCATCGGCGAGTTTCACTGGAAGCCGCTGGAATATGCTGCGTTGTTCGGGCTCAATGCGACGGTGTATATCGGGTTCAACCAGTGGAACCCGCATCTGGTCGCGCGGGTCGGGCTGCGGCCGGTGATTTCGGCCTCGGTGCTGCTGCTGCTGGCAGGCACGGTCGGGCTCACCGTGGCGGCACTGCTCGGCACCGGAGCGGTCGCGATCGTCGCCTCGTTGCTGGTGTGCCAGGCGAGCTACGGGTTCGCCCTGCCGAGCACGATGGTCGCATCGCTCTCACGCCATCAGGCCCATGCCGGCTCGGCCTCCGCACTGATGGGAACGTGGCAGTATCTCGGCGGCGCGATTGCCGGGGCGATCGTCGGCGGCTTTGCCGACGGGACGGCGCGACCGATGGCGATCACCATGCTGGGATGCGCGGCCCTTGCGGTGCTGGCAAGCCTGTTCCGGCCACGCGCCACCCTCGCGCGCGACTGATCGAACGTGATAAAGGAATGGTCCATGACCAGCATCATCGGCATCCCCGCCTGCACCAAACTCATCGCCAACCATCACCAGCACGCGACCCCGGCGCGTTACGGCGAGGCTCTGATCCGCGCCGCCGATGCGGTGCCGGTGCTGATCCCGCCCGAGGGCGAGCGGATGCTCGCGGTGCTCGACCGGCTGGACGGGCTTCTGTTCAACGGCAGCCCGAGCAATGTCATGCCGGATCGGTACGGGGTGACCCAGGATGAAACCCCCGACGCGCACGACCCCGACCGCGATGCGACGACGCTCGCGATGATCGAGGCGGCGATTGCGCGCGGCATGCCGGTGTTCGGAATCTGCCGGGGGTTGCAGGAAATCAACGTCGCCCTCGGCGGCACGCTGCATCAGCAGGTCCATAATGTGGCCGGGCGGGCGGATCATCGCGGCGGCGTGGGGACGCGGGCGGAGCAGTACGCCGTGCGCCATGAGGTTCACCTGACCGGGATGCTCGCGGAGATATGCGGTGCCCGTACCATCATGGTGAATTCGCTGCATGGCCAGGCGATCGACCGTCTGGCACCGGGGCTGGTGGTCGAGGCGACCGCGCCGGATGGCACGATCGAGGCGGTGCGGGTGGTCGCGGCACGGAATTTCGCGCTCGCGGTGCAATGGCATCCGGAATGGGACGTGCTGGGCGCGCCGGACCGCCAGCGCCTGTTCGCCGCCTTCGGCGCGGCCTGTGCCGCCTACCGGAACCGCACCGCGCAGGCGGCCTGACTTTTTCCGCCGGATCGCTTATATGAGGGGCCTGCCGTGCGCGGCATCATTGCTCAAGGAGCGACATCATGGACATCCAGACCATCGACAGCCAGTATTCCCAGTTGCAGACCCAGGCGCAGGGAACCGTCGAGGAACTCAAGGCCCTGGCGACCAAGCTGCAGACCTCTGCCCAGTCCGGTAATCAGGATGCGCGGGAATGGTTGCTCGACCTGAAGTCGATCGCGCTGGCCATTCAGGCCGAGCAGAATCAGGTCGCCAATCTGTTGCAGGCGCTGCACGGGTTCATGGCCAACCAGCCGCAGCAGATGGGCTCGGTGCCCCAAAGCCAGCAACCCTGGGGCCAGCCGCAACAGCAGGGCTATCCGCCCCAGGGCTACCCGCAGCAGGGCTACCCGCAGCAGGGCTATCCCCCGCAGCAGCAGGGCGGCATTCTCGGCGGCTTCCTCAATTCCGGCTTCGGTCGCGCCATCACCATGGGCGCCGGGTTCGGGATCGGCGACAGTATCATCAACGATATTTTCTGACCGGCCGCCCCGATGAACTGGCTCACCGAATTCGTCCGCCCCCGCGTCCGCACCCTGCTCGGGCGCAAGGAGGCGCCGGATAATCTGTGGCATCAGTGCCCCTCCTGCCAGCAGATGATCTTCCACCGTGAGCTGGAATCGGCCAAAAAAGTCTGCCCCCATTGCGGCCATCACATGCGGGCGACCGCCGCCGAACGCCTGGGCTGGACCTTCGACAAGGGGGAATTCACCCGGATCGATCTGCCCAAAGTGCCGGTCGATCCGCTCAAGTTCCAGGACCGCAAGCGCTATTCCGACCGGCTGACAGAATCGCGGAAAAAGACCGGAATGGACGATGACGTGCTGGTCGCGCATGGCAGCGTCGGCGGCCACAAGGCGGTGGTGGCGGCGACGGATTTCCGCTTCATGGGCGGCTCGATGGGGGCGGCGATGGGCGAAGCACTGGTCGCCGCCGCCCGGCTTGCCGTGCTGCAGAGCGCCGCCCTGATCGTCTACACCGCCTCGGGCGGGGCGCGGATGCAGGAGGGCCCGATCAGCCTGATGCAGATGCCGCGCACCACCATCGCGGTGCAGATGGTCCGCGAAGCCGGCCTGCCCTACATCGTCATCCTCACCGACCCTACCTACGGCGGCGTCACCGCCTCCTTCGCGATGCTGGGCGATGTCCAGATCGCCGAGCCCAATGCGCTGATCGGCTTCGCCGGGGCCCGGGTGATCGAGGAGACCATCCGCGAGAAACTCCCCGAAGGCTTCCAGCGCGCGGAATATCTGCTCGAACACGGCATGATCGACATGGTGACCCCGCGCGGCGAGCTCACCGCGATGCTCGGCCGTCTGCTCGGCCTGCTCAAGGTGGCGCCGATCGAACAACAGGCGGCGTGAGGGCGGCGATGAGCCCACCCCTCTCGCGGATCGATGCGCGGATCGAACGCCTCCATCATCTCTATCCCCGCCTGATCGATCTGCGGCTCGAACGGCTCGAACGCCTGCTCGCGGCGCTGGGCCATCCCGAACGCAGGCTGCCGCCGTGCATCCATGTCGCGGGGACCAACGGCAAAGGCAGCGTCTGCGCCTTCGTGCGCGCGATCGCCGAGGCCGCGGGGCTGCGCGTGCATGTGTATACCTCGCCGCATCTGGTCCGGTTCAACGAGCGCATCCGCCTTGCCGGCACGCTGGTTTCGGATGACGCGCTGGACGCAGCGCTCGACGAGGTCGAACGGGTGAACGCTGCCGCGCCGATCACGGTGTTCGAGGCAATCACCGCCGCCGCCTTCGTGCTGTTCGCCAGCCATCCCGCCGATCTCGCGATCATCGAGGTTGGACTGGGCGGGGCGTTCGATGCCACCAACGTGATCCCCCCGCCGCTGGCCTGCGCGATTACCTCGATCTCGCTCGATCACCGCGAGTTCCTCGGCGATTCCACAACCATCATCGCCCGCGAGAAATCCGGCATCATCAAGCCGGGCACGATTGCGATCACCGGCCAGCAGCCGGGCGAGATCCTCGACGTGATCGCCGGCACCGCCGCCGCCAGCGCGGTTCCCCTCGCCGCGCGCGAACGGGATTGGGACGTGAACCCCACCGCCACCGGCTTCACTTTCCGCGATGCCGCCGGAACGCTCGACCTGCCGCGGCCTGCCCTCGGCGGTGCGCATCAGCTCGACAATGCCGGCATCGCGATCGCCGCGCTCCGCGCCACGTCCCTGCCGATCCCCCGATCTGCCTATGCCACCGGCATGCGCACCGCCACATGGCCGGCGCGGATGCAGCGCCTGACCGGCACGCTGGCCGATATCCTGCCGCGCGGCTCCGAACTCTGGCTCGACGGCGCGCATAATCCGGGCGGGGCCGAGGCGATCGCCGCGATGCTCGCCGCGTGGGACGGGCCGACCGATCTGATCGTGGGGATGAAGCAGGCCAAGGATTGCGCCGAATTTCTCCGCATCGTGATCCCCCGTGCCGCCAGTATCCATGCGGTCGCGGAACCGGGACAGCATCTGGCTTTGCCGGTCGAGGCGATCATCGATGCCTCGGGCGGCGTCGCCTTGGCCGGGCCGACCGTTGCCGGGGCGCTCGAAACCCTGGCGCGGGCAGGAATTCCACGCCGGGTGCTCATTTGCGGCTCGCTCTATCTCGCCGGGGTGATCCTGGCCCGGCAAGCCGAGCGAGAGGTCGAACCAGCCTGACGGCATGGTGCCGGATCGGCCGGTGCAAACGAACAAGGGGAGAACCGAACGATGCCGGAGACCGCGACAACCCGCACGATGCGCGCATGGGCCGTGACTGAATCGGGCCAGCCCTTGTCCGAAATCGATCTGCCCCGCCCCGAACCGCAAGGAACCGAGGTGCTGATCGAGGTCACCCATTGCGGCGTCTGCCACTCCGACCTGCACATATGGGACGGGTATTACGATCTCGGCAGCGCCGGCCGGTTCGACATCATGCAGCGCGGCATCACCCTGCCGCTCGCCCTTGGCCATGAAATCGTCGGCCGGGTGGCCGCTCTGGGGCCGGATGCGCAGGGCGTGGCGATCGGCGATGTCCGCATCGTCTATCCCTGGGTCGGTTGCGGCACCTGCGCGCGATGCGCGGCGGGCGAGGATAATCTCTGCACCCGGCAACGCTCGCTCGGCATCTATCAGCATGGCGGCTTCGCAACCCATGTGATCGCCGCCCACCCGCGCCACCTGATCGATCCCGGCACGCTCGATCCCGCCTTGGCCGCGACCTACGCCTGTTCCGGCATTACCGTGTTCGCCGCGATCCGCAAGATCATGCCGATCGCACCCGATGAGCCGGTGGTGCTGATCGGCGCGGGCGGGCTCGGCCTGTCCGCCATCGCGGTGCTGCGGGCGCTCGGCCATCGATCGATCGTGAGCGTCGATACCAGTGCGGCCAAGCGCGCCGCGGCCAGCGCGGCGGGTGCGACCGCCGTGGTCGACGGCACCGAAGACCGGCTCGACCGCGCGATCATCGCCGCCTGCGGCGGCCAGCCCGGTGCCATCATCGATCTGGTCAACGGCTCGGGCACCGCCCGCGCCGCCCATGCCGCCCTCGCCAAGGGCGGCAAGCTGGTCATGGTCGGCCTGTTCGGCGGCGAACTCACCCTGCCCCTGCCCTTCATGCCGATCCGCGCGCTGACCATTCAGGGCAGCTATGTCGGCTCGCCGCGCGACCTGCAGGATCTGGTCGATCTCGCGCAGGGCGGCGGCCTGCCGGCGCTACCGGTCGAAACCCTGCCCCGCACCCAGACCAATGAAGCCCTCACCCGGCTGAAGAACGGCGAGGTGACCGGGCGGCTGGTGCTGGTCGCCGACGAGGCATGATCGACAAGCTCGAATATCTGCTCGCTCTGGCCCGGGAAAAGCATTTCGGCCGGGCGGCGGAAGCCTGCGGCGTCACCCAACCGACATTCTCCGCCGGTATCCGCGTGCTCGAAGCGACGCTGGGGATGCCGCTGGTCGAGCGCGATTCGCGGTTCCAGGGCTTCACTCCCGAAGGCGAGCGCGTGCTCGACTGGGCGCGCCAGATCGTGGGCGACGTCCGCGCGATGCGCGCGGATATCGGTGCCCTGAAAACCGGGCTGACCGGATTGTTGCGGATCGCCGCCATCCCGACCGCGCTTGCGACCATCGCGGAACTGACCACGCCCTACCGCGCGCGCCACCCCGGCGTGCGCTTTTCGATCCAGTCCTGCACATCGAACGAGGTGCTGCGGCGGCTGGAGAATTTCGAGGTCGATGCCGGGGTGACCTATCTCGACAACGAACCGATCGGCCGCAACCGCGTGGTACCGCTGTATCAGGAACGCTACCGGCTGCTCACCGCCGCGGACGCGCCGCTGGGACATCGCGAGCAAATCGCCTGGGCGGAACTGGCAGCGATCCCGCTCTGCCTGCTCACGCCCGACATGCAGAATCGCCGGATTCTCGACCGGTTGCTGCATAATGCGGGGATCGACCTCGCGCCCACGCTGGAGAGCAATTCGATCGTGGTGCTGGTCAGCCACGTCCAGACCGGGCGCTGGGCCTGCGTGCTGCCGGAAAAACTGGCCCAGATTTTCGGCCTGACCCCGAAACTTCGGGCGATCCCGATCGTCGCACCCGAGGAGGTCCACAGCGTCGGCGTTATCTTGCCCAACCGCGACCCGATGTCGCCCCTGGTGTCGGCCCTGGTCCAGATCGCGACCCGTCACGCGGAAGCCCTTGCCGACGCTCCTTGATAGATATTTTCTATCGAACATTCCGAGATTGAGCTTGTTTGACCGCCTGAAACGGGAATACGGTTAACCCGATCTAAAGGTCGTTGGGTTAAACCCGCACGAGATCGGATGGGGATGAGCATGTCAGGTTTGAAAACGATGATGGCAGCCGATGCCACACCGGCCTGGAACGAGGCCGAGGCGGCTGCGATCATCGCGTCCCATCGGCATCGCGAGGGGCCGTTGCTGCCGATCCTGCATGCGATCCAGGCCGCTTTCGGCTGCGTGCCGCCCGAAGCCGAACCGCTGATCGCAAACGCGCTCAATCTCAGCCGCGCCGAAATCCACGGCGTCGTGACCTTCTATCACGATTTCCGCCGCAAGCCGGCCGGTCGCCATGTTCTGAAACTCTGCCGGGCCGAAGCCTGTCAGTCGATGGGCGGCGAGGCGAATGCCGCCCGCCTGCTCGCCACGATCGGGCTCGACTGGGGCGGAACGACGCCGGATGGCCGCCTCACCATCGAGCCGGTCTATTGCCTCGGCCTCTGTGCCACCGCCCCCGCCGCCCTGTTCGACGATATGCCGGTGGGCCGGGCCGATGCCGCACGGCTCGAAATCCTGGTGCAGGAGGCCGCGTAATGAAAATTTTCATCCCGCGCGACATGGCCGCCGTCGCGGTCGGGGCCGATCATCTCGCAACCGCGATCGCGGCGGAAGCGCAGGCGCGCAACATCCCGCTCACCATCATCCGCAACGGCTCGCGCGGCTTGTTCTGGCTCGAACCGCTGATCGAGGTCGCGACCGCCGCAGGCCGGATCGGCTATGCGAACCTCAGCGTCGCGGATGTCCCCTCATTGTTCGAAAGCCGGTTCTTCGAAGGCGGCCCGCATGACCGCTGCATCGGGGTGGTCGAGCGCCTGCCTTATCTCGCGCGCCAGACCCGGTTCACCTTCGCGCGCGCCGGGGTGATCGACCCCGTCTCGCTCGACGATTATCGCCGCCACGGCGGCTATCGCGGGCTCGAAGCCGCGCTCTCGCTCGGCCCGGCGGCGATCGTGGCCGCGGTCAAGGAAAGCGGCCTGCGCGGTCGCGGCGGCGCCGGTTTCCCGACCGGGATCAAATGGGAAACCGTCGCGCGTGCGTCAGCGCCGCGCAAATATGTCGTCTGCAACGCGGATGAAGGTGATTCCGGCACCTTCGCCGACCGGCTGATCATGGAAGCCGACCCGTTCATGCTGATCGAGGGCATGACCATCGCGGGCATCGCGGTCGGGGCGACGCAGGGATACATCTATCTCCGGTCGGAATATCCGTTCGCGATCCGGATCATGAACGAAGCCATCGCCATCGCGACGCGGGCGGGCTGGCTGGGGCGCGGCATTGCCGGCAGCCGGTTCGATTTCGATCTGGAGGTGCGGGTGGGCGCGGGTGCGTATGTCTGCGGCGAGGAAACCGCCCTGCTCGAAAGCCTGGAAGGCAAACGGGGCCAGGTGCGGGCCAAGCCGCCGCTGCCCGCGATCAAGGGTTTGTTCGGCCAGCCGACCGTCATCAACAACACCATCTCCCTCGCCAGCGTCCCCTTCATTCTCGCCGAGGGCGCGCAGCGTTATGCCGGGATCGGCTATGGCCGCTCGCGCGGCACCATGCCGGTGCAACTCGCCGGCAACATCCGTCATGGCGGCCTGTTCGAATGTGCCTTCGGCATCACCCTCGGGGAGCTGATCGAGGATGTCGGCGGCGGCACCGCATCGGGCCGCCCGGTCCGCGCGGTTCAGGCCGGGGGACCGCTGGGTGCCTATTTTCCCCCTGCCCTGTTTGACACCCCCTATGATTACGAAGCCTTCGCCAAGCGGGACGGGCTGATCGGCCATGGTGGCCTCGTGGTGTTCGACGATACCGCCGACATGGCGAAAATGGCGCGGTTCGCCATGGAATTCTGCGCCCATGAATCCTGCGGCAAATGCACCCCGTGCCGGATCGGCGCGGTGCGCGGCGTGGAAACCTTCGATAAAATCGCCGCCGGCATCGAGCCCGAGCAAAACCTCGCTCTGGTGCGCGACCTTTGCGAAACCATGAAGCTTGGCTCGCTCTGCGCGATGGGCGGCTTCACCCCCTATCCGGTCCTGAGCGCGATGAACCATTTCCCCGAGGATTTCGCGGCGAAGCCGCTGCCTCTGGCGGCCGAATAAAGGAACCAACCCATGGGTCTCGTTCACGAAATCGACTACGGCACCAAACCGGTTCAGGCCGAAAAACTGGTGGCCCTCACCATCGATGGCGTCACCGTCAGCGTTCCCGAAGGCACCTCGGTGATGCGGGCGGCGATGGAGATCGGCACGCAGATCCCGAAACTCTGCGCCACCGACATGCTCGACAGTTTCGGCTCCTGCCGCCTCTGCCTCGTCGAAATCGAAGGTCGCGCCGGCACCCCGGCCTCCTGCACCACCCCGGTCGCCGAGGGTATGGTTGTCCACACCCAGAACGAGCGGCTCGGCAAAATCCGCCGCGGCGTGATGGAGCTCTATATCTCCGATCATCCGCTCGACTGCCTGACCTGCTCGGCCAACGGCAATTGCGAGTTGCAGGACATGGCGGGCGCGGTGGGGCTGCGCGATGTGCGCTACGGCTATGCCGGCGAAAATCACCTCGCCTCGGTCAAGGATGGCTCCAACCCGTATTTCCAGTTCGACCCCGCGAAATGCATCGTCTGCTCGCGGTGCGTGCGTGCCTGCGAGGAGGTTCAGGGCACCTTCGCCCTGACCATCGCCGGGCGCGGGTTCGAGTCCAAAGTTTCACCCGGCATGGAAGAGAGTTTCTTCGACTCCGAATGCGTCTCCTGCGGTGCCTGCGTGCAGGCCTGCCCGACCGCGACGCTGATGGAAAAATCGGTCATCGAGATCGGCCAGCCCGAACACTCGAAAGTCACCACCTGCGCCTATTGCGGCGTCGGCTGCTCGTTCAAGGTCGAAATGCGCGGCGAGCAGGTGGTGCGGATGGTGCCGTACAAGGACGGCAAGGCCAATCACGGCCATTCCTGCGTCAAGGGGCGGTTTGCCTTCGGCTATGCCACCCATCGCGACCGCATCACGAAGCCGATGATCCGCGCCCGCATCACCGATCCGTGGCGCGAGGTCTCGTGGGATGAGGCGATCGCCCACACCGCCTCGGAATTCAGGCGCATCCAGGCCACGCACGGCAAGGATGCCGTCGGCGCGATCACCTCGTCGCGCTGCACCAACGAGGAAACCTACCTCGTCCAGAAGCTGGTCCGCGCGGTGTTCGGCAACAACAATACCGACACCTGCGCCCGGGTCTGCCACTCGCCCACCGGCTACGGGCTCAGCCAGACCTTCGGCACTTCGGCCGGCACCCAGGATTTCGACAGTGTCGAGCACGCCGATGTCATGCTCCTGATCGGCGCCAACCCGACCGACGGCCACCCGGTCTTCGCCTCGCGGATGAAAAAGCGCCTGCGCGAAGGGGCAAAACTCATCGTGATCGATCCCCGCCGGATCGATCTGGTCCGCACCCCGCATATCGAGGCGGCTATCCACCTCGCGATCCGCCCCGGCACCAATGTCGCGATCCTGTCGGCCCTCGCCCATGTCATCGTGACCGAAAACCTGATCGACGCCGATTACGTGCGCGAGCGCTGCGAGACCGATGCCTTCGCCGACTGGGCCGAATTCGTCGCCCGCGAGAGCAACAGCCCGGAGGCGACCGCCGCGATCACCGGTGCCGACCCCGAAGACGTCCGCGCCGCCGCACGGCTCTACGCGACCGGTGGCAATGCCGCGATCTATTACGGCCTCGGCGTCACCGAACACAGCCAGGGCACCACAGCGGTCATGGCGCTCGCCAACCTCGCGATGGCGACCGGCAATATCGGCCATGTCGGTGCCGGGGTGAACCCGCTGCGCGGCCAGAACAACGTGCAGGGCAGCTGCGACATGGGCAGTTTCCCCCATGAATTCACCGGCTACCGCCATGTCTCGACGCCGGATGTCCGCGCCCTGTTCGAACGGGAATGGGGCGTCACGATCGATCCCGAACCGGGCCTGCGGATCCCCAATATGCTGGACGCCGCGATCGACGGCACATTCAAGGGTCTTTACATCCAGGGCGAGGATATCGCGCAATCCGACCCCGATATCCGCCACATCACCGCCGGGCTTTCGGCTATGGAATGCGTCGTCGTGCAGGATCTCTTCCTCAACGAGACTGCGCAATTCGCCCATGTCTTCCTGCCCGGCTCGACCTTCCTCGAAAAGAACGGCACCTTCACCAATGCCGAACGCCGCATCCAGCGGGTCCGCAAAGTCATGACCCCGAAAAACGGCTATGAGGACTGGGAGATCACCCAGCTTCTGGCCCGGGCGCTGGGCTATGACATGACCTACCATCACCCGTCCGAAATCATGGACGAGATCGCCCGGCTCACCCCGACCTTCGCCAATGTCTCGTTCGATCTGCTCGACCGCGTCGGTTCGGTGCAATGGCCCTGCAACGAGGAAGCGCCCGAAGGCACGCCGACCATGCATATCGATCATTTCGTGCGCGGTCAGGGGCGGTTCTTCGTTACCGAATACGTCCCGACCGATGAGAAAGTCGGCCCGCGCTTCCCGCTCCTGCTCACCACCGGGCGCATTCTCAGCCAGTACAATGTCGGTGCCCAGACCCGGCGCACCGAAAATACGGCGTGGCACGAGGAGGATCTGCTCGAAATCCACCCGCACGACGCCGAGCAGCGCGGCGTGACCGATGGCTCATGGGTCAAGCTCGCGAGCCGCGCCGGTGAAACCAGCCTGCGCGCCAAAATCACCGAGCGGGTCGCCCCCGGCGTGGTCTACACCACCTTCCATCACCCGATGACAATGGCCAATGTGGTCACCACCGAGTATTCCGACTGGGCGACCAACTGCCCGGAATACAAGGTGACCGCGGTGCAGATCTCGCCCTCGAACGGCCCGACCGAGGCCCAGCGCGACTACGCCGAACTCGGCCGCCGCACCCGCCGGATCGAGGCGGTCGCCGCCGAATGACCCAGGTGCCCGACCCCGCCGCACAGATCGCATCGATCGCGTTTCGCAGCGGCGCGGTTGCGGCAACCGCGCGCACCGTGCCCGAGGAAACCGCCGTCGCCCTCAGCTACGACCGGGTCGGCTACGCGGTCATGATGACGACGCCGTGCGACCTCGTCGATTTCGCGACCGGCTTCAGCCTGTCCGAAGGCATCGTCGATCGCGCGGAGGACATCCTCGATTGCGAGATCATCGCGGTGGAGGGCGGCATCGAATGCCGGATGCGTCTGGCGAGCGACATGTCCGCGCGCCTCGCCCGGCGGCGGCGCCATCTGGCGGGCGCGCTCGGCTGCGGCCTGTGCGGTCTCGAAAGCCTAGCCGAAGCCAACCGCGCGATCCCCCCGGTCGACTCCGCCATCACCCTGAGCGCCACGCAGATCATGCGCGCGATGCGCGACATGGCGATCGCCCAGAGCCTGAACCAGCGCACCCACGGCGTCCACGCAGCCGCCTTCTTCGATCCCGCCGCCCGGTCCCTGCTGCTCCGCGAGGATGTCGGGCGGCATAACGCGCTCGACAAAGTGGGCGGGGCGCTTGCCCGCATTGGGGCATCGGCGGCGCGCGGCGCGGTGCTGATGACCAGCCGGGTTTCGATCGAACTGATCCAGAAGGCCGCGATCATGGGAGCGCCGGTCATCGTCGCGGTCTCGGTGCCGACCGCGCGCGCGGTCCGGCTCGCCGATCAGGCCGGCATCACCCTCGCCGCGATCGCGCGTGACGACGGGTTCGAGGTGTTCACCCATCATCGGCGGATTGAATTCGGAGCGCAGTCGGATGTCGCATGACGCCCAGTTGAGCCGGCTCGTCTATATGGCGAACCAGATCGGTACGTTCTTCGCCTCACGGCCCGAAGAGGAAGCCATCGCCGAAATCGAAGGCCATATCCGCAAATTCTGGGACCCGAGGATGCGGCGGCAGATCGCCTCCCTGCTCGATCGGGAGGATAGCGGCCTGTCGCCGCGCGTGCGCAAGGCGGTGCTGAGGTTGAACCAGACGTTGCAGATGTCGATCTGATCGCGTAAAATTTATCACAATAACGCAATTGTGCTGCATCACGCGGGCATGTCTTAAAAGCAATCGGCACGCCTAATCACACCAGGGAACGCCCATGACCAGTTTTCTCGATCGTGAACGAACCGTCGCACCCGCTGGCTATAATCGCTGGCTGGTACCCCCCGCCGCCCTCTGTATCCATCTCAGCATCGGCGAGGCCTATGCGTTCAGCGTGTTCAACCTGCCGCTGACCCGGCTGATCGGCTTGAGCAAACCCGCCGCGTCCGACTGGTCGCTGACCGATATCGGCTGGATCTTTTCCGTGGCCATCGTGTTTCTGGGGCTTTCGGCGGCCTTCGGCGGTGCGTGGCTCGACCGCGTCGGCCCGCGCAAGGCAATGACCCTCGCCGCGCTCTGCTTCGGCGGCGGCTTCATGGTGGCGGCGCTCGGGGTCTCGATGCACAGCCTGCTCATCGTGTTCCTCGGCTACGGGGTGCTCGGCGGCATCGGGCTCGGCATCGGCTACATCTCGCCGGTGCGCACGCTGATGACCTGGTTTCCCGACCGGCCGGGCATGGCGACCGGGCTTGCGATCATGGGATTCGGCGGTGGCGCGATGATCGCGGCCCCTCTGTCGGTCCTGCTGATGCATCATTATGCAACCGCCACGAGCCTCGGCATCGTACCGACCTTCGTGACGCTCGGGGTCATCTACACGGTCTTCATGCTGTTCGGCGCGCTGATCGTGCGGGTCCCGGCGGCGGGATGGGCACCGGCGGGTTACGTGCCATCCACGAGTTCGCAGAAACTCGTGACCTCGCAGAGCGTCACCGCCGCGCAGGCCATGAACACGCCACAGTTTTTTCTGATCTGGTTCGTCCTGTTCCTCAATGTCACCGCTGGAATCGGCGTGATCAGCCAGGCCAGTCCGATGATCCAGGAAATGTTCCAGGGTCGCGTGACCGCCGTAACCGCAGCCGGGTTCGTCGGCTTCCTGTCCCTGTTCAACATGGGTGGCCGGTTCTTCTGGGCCTCGCTCTCGGACCGGCTGGGCCGCAAACCGACATATTTCGTGTTCTTCGGCCTCGGCATCATCCTCTACGTTCTGGTCCCGCATACCGCCCTGCTCGGCAGCGTCAGCATCACCGCGCTCTGCTTCGGGGTGATCCTCTCGATGTATGGCGGCGGCTTCGCGACCCTGCCGGCCTATCTGCGGGACATTTTCGGGCTTCGCCATGTCGGCGCCATCCATGGCCGCACCCTCACCGCCTGGTCGGCTGCCGGTGTGATGGGGCCGGTCCTGGTCGACTACATCCGCCAATATCAACTGAACCACGGCGTGCCGAAGGCTGACGCCTATACCGTCACCCTCTATGTCATGGCCGGGTTGCTGCTGATCGGCGGCGTGTGCAACGCCATGATCTCCCCGGTCGATGCGCGGCATCACGAAGCCATCGCCAGCCCAGCGGAATAGGATGAACGCCATGGACACTCAAAACCAGACCCCGCAACTGATCTTCTACTGGGCCGTGGTCGGCCTGCCGCTGGCGTGGGGCGTCTATCACACCCTGATCGCGGCATTCAAACTGTTCGGCTGAACCATGCCGCGCCGTAGGCGAGGATAAAGGCAGCCCCGGGGCCGATGACCCAGCCCCGGACAATGCCGAACAGCACGCCGGTGTCGATCGTCCGCTGACCGCGCGCGAGCCCGGCACCGGTCATCGCGCCGATCAGCGCCTGATTCATCGATGTGAAATAGCCGAAGGAAACCGCGACCAGCACGACCATCGCCTGCACCAGTTGCGCCGCGGTCGCCATGGTCCGGTCCATCCGCACGATATCGAACGCGACACGCTGCAAGAACGGTCTGCCCCAGGTCAGCACCCCGGCAGCGAGCCCGACCCCGCCGATCGCACCCGCGAGCACTGGCCCGGTGAGGTGAATGCTGAGCAGAACCGCGGTCGCGTTCGATACATCGTTGGCCCCCATGCTCAACGACGCAATCCCCCCCGCCATCACGAGCACCTGCCCGATCCGCGCCGCCCGATCCGCCCGGCGGAACAAAGCGAAGCGATCGAATATCGAGGTCAGCCCGTATCCCGCTGCGGCGGCGACGAAGGGGGCCAGCACCCAAAGCACAGCGAGATCAACGACCGCCCGCCACGCTACCCCGAGTCCGGACGCCATCGCGGTGCCGATAAGCGCGAAGATCAGGATCTGGATGGTCGAGGTCGGAATCCGCAACCGGGTGAACAGCGTCGTCAACAGGAAGGCGACGCCGATGACAATGATCGCCGCCCCCGCCGTCACCCGTCCGGTGACGATGCCGTGCCCGACATGAACGAGCACCCGGCGGCTGAGCGCCACCGCGCCGATCAGGGTCAGGACCGCCATTGAAATCAGGGCCGGGCGGAGGCGGATGCTTCCGGTCGCATAGGGCATGCCCATGCAGGCGCCGGTATAGTGCGCCCCCATGCTCCAGGCGAAGGCCAGCGCGGTCAGGATCAGAACGGTGTCGATCACCATACCATCGGTGTAAGGCAAAGCGCCGGGCGCGGGAATGTTCCCCGGTTCACGTGACGGTCGATCTGGTCTAATCGCAACCCTCACGCAGACGCCTTGGGGACCGATGATACGACTGGATAATATCAGCAAGCAGAACGGCCAGCGCCTCGTCTTCATCGAGGCCTCGGCTGCCCTTCAGCGCGGCGAGAAGATCGGGCTGGTCGGCCCGAACGGTGCCGGCAAAACCACGCTGTTCCGCCTGATCACCGGCGCGGAGGAGGCGGATGAAGGCAATATCCTGGTCGATCGCGGTGTCAGCATCGGGCTGTTCAGCCAGGATGTCGGCGAGATGGCGGGCCGCAGCGCGGTCGCCGAGGTAATGGGCGGGGCGGGCGCGGTCAGCGAAATCGGGGCCGAACTCGCAACCCTCGAAGCCGCCATGGCCGACCCCGGTCAGGCCGACCAGCTCGACACCATCATCGAACGCTTCGGCGATGTGCAGGCCCGGTTCGAGGAGCTCGGCGGCTATGCGCTCGAAGGCCGCGCCCGTGAAGTGCTCGACGGGCTCGGCTTCAGCCAGGACATGATGGACGGCGATGTCGGCGCCCTCTCCGGCGGCTGGAAAATGCGCGTCGCCCTCGCCCGCATCCTGCTGATGCGCCCCGATGTCATGCTGCTCGACGAACCCAGCAACCATCTCGATCTCGAAAGCCTGATCTGGCTCGAACAATTCCTCGCCGGCTACGACGGCGCCCTGCTGATGACCTCCCACGACCGCGAATTCATGAACCGCGTGGTCAACAAGATCATCGAGATCGACGGCGGCAGCCTCACCGAATTCAGTGGTGATTACGAATTCTACGAGCAGCAGCGCGCGATGAACGAAAAGCAGCAACAGGCGCAGTTCGACCGCCAGAAAGCGATGCTGGCCAAGGAGATCGCCTTCATCGACCGGTTCAAGGCCCGCGCCTCGCATGCTGCCCAGGTGCAGAGCCGGGTCAAGAAACTGGAAAAGATCGACCGGGTCGAGCCACCCAAGCGGCGCCAGACCGTGGCCTTCGATTTCGCCCCCGCCCCGCGTTCGGGGGACGACGTCGCCAATCTGCGCGGTGTGCATAAGAGCTACGGCAACCGCGTGATCTATGCCGGGCTCGATCTGCTGGTCCGCCGCCGCGAACGCTGCTGCATCCTCGGCGTCAACGGCGCGGGCAAATCGACCCTGCTCAAGCTGGTCACCGGCACGACCACGCCGGATGAAGGCAGCGTCACCCTCGGCGGCAGCGTCAAGCTCGGCTATTTCGCCCAGCACGCGATGGACCTGCTCGATGGCGCCCGCAGCGTGTTCGAAACCCTCGATGATGCGTTTCCCCGTGCCAATCAGGGGGCGCTACGCAGCCTCGCAGGCGCGTTCGGCTTTTCCGGCGATGAGGTGGACAAGCCCTGCCGCGTCCTCTCCGGCGGTGAAAAAGCTCGTCTCGTCATGGCGCTGATGCTGTTCGACCCGCCGAATTTCCTGGTCCTCGACGAGCCGACCAATCACCTCGACATGGCGACCAAGGACATGCTGATCACCGCCCTCACCCAGTATGAAGGCACCATGCTGTTCGTCTCGCACGACCGGCACTTCCTCGCCGCCCTTTCGAACCGGGTGCTCGAACTCACCCCCGAGGGTATTCACCACTATGGCGGCGGCTACACCGAATACGTCGCCCGCACCGGCCATGAAGCGCCGGGACTCCACGCCTGATGGCGGGCGATCCGCGCCCATGAGGATCTGCCTGCTCGGCGCAACCGGCACGATCGGCCGCACCGTCCGGCACGAACTCACCGCGCGCGGAGACGAACTGGTCTGTCTGGTCCGCCAGGCTCCCGCCACCGGGCTCGATAACGCCACGTTCCGCACGGTCGATGTGACCGACGCCGCCGCCCTCGCGCGCGACGGGTTCCGGGGCGAGTCCTTCGATGCCGTGATCTCCTGCATGGCCTCGCGCACCGGCGTGCCGGAGGATGCCTGGGCGATCGATTACCGCGCCCATCTCGCCGTGCTCGAAATGGCCCGTAAATCCGGTGTGGGCCAGTTCGTCCTGCTCTCCGCTTTGTGCGTGCAGAAGCCGCTGCTCGCGTTCCAGCACGCCAAGCTCGCCTTCGAGGCCGCGCTGATCGGCTCGGGAATGAAGTATTCGATCGTCAGGCCCACCGCCTTCTTCAAATCCCTGTCCGGCCAGATCGCCCGGGTCCGTGCCGGCAAACCCTTCCTGATCTTCGGCGATGGCAGCTTGACCGCCTGCAAACCGATCAGCGACCGCGATCTGGCGCGGTATCTGGCCGATTGCCTCCATGACCCCTCACGCTGGAACCGGATATTGCCGATCGGCGGGCCGGGTCCGGCAATCACCCCGCGCGCTCAGGGCCAGATGTTGTTCGACCTGCTCAACCAGAGGGCGCGGTTCCGCTCCGTCCCGGTCGGCCTGCTCGACGCCGTCATCGCCACACTCAACCAGGCGGGACGGTTCAAAACCTCGCTCGCGGCCAAGGCTGAACTCGCGCGAATCGGGCGCTATTACGCCACCCAATCCATGCTGTTGCTCGACCCCGCCACCGGGCGATACGATGAGGCCGCCACGCCCTCGACCGGGCGCGACACCCTGCTCGATCACTACCGCGCGGTCATCGCGGGCACGGCAACGGCCGAACGGGGCGATCACGCCGTATTCTGAAACCGGACGTCTTCACGCACGCAGGCTGAACGCCGCCAGCGCCGCAAGGTCGCGCTCGCCCCAGCCTTCGCGCACCGCATCATGCGCCTGCCCGCGCACCGCCTCGGTCAGCGGCATGTCGAACCCGGCCTCGCGCCCGACCTCGTCGATCAGCCGCAAATCCTTCTCCGCCGCATCGAGCGAAAACCCGACCGTTTCGGCGCGGTCACCGCCGATCTCGGACAGGATCGCGGCACTGCGCAGCCCGATCGCCGGTGCGCCACCGGGGCTCTTCCCGATGATCCCGACCACGCGCTCCGCCGTAATGCCATAGCCCCGCGCCATCAGCGCCGATTCGCCGAGCGCCTGGAACGCCGCGAGCAGCGGCAGATTGATCGCGAGCTTCATCGCCGCCGCCGCCTCGGGCGAGTCGAAGCGTTCGATCCGGTCGCATAGGTCTGAAAGCACCGGCATCGCCCGCTCGATCGCGGCGGTCTCGCTCCCGGCCAGCCCCAGCAGCTTGCCGGATCGGGCGGGCCCGGTCGTGCCGCCCACCGGGCAGGCGACGAATTCGCCGCCGGAGGCGCGCACCGCCTCGGCATTGGCCAGCATGTCACCGGGTTTGAGCGTGCTCATGTCGATGATCAGGCACGATTTGAGATCGCCCGCGAGCAGCCCGGCCTCCCCATGATAGACCGGCCGCGCGGCCTCCTCATCGAGCAGCATCACGATGACGACATCCGACGCATCAACCACCTCGGCGGGGGAGGATTTCGCCGCGAGACCGCCGATCGACGCAGCGCGCGACGCGGTCCGGTTCCAGCCGCTCACCTGATGACCCCGCTCGATCAGCCGTTCGGCCATCGCCGTACCCATCCGCCCCAACCCGACCACGCCGACACGCAATGCCATCGCTCACTCCTGTTTTTTGTCAGGATCAACATATGGTTGTGCGCCGCCATGAAAAAAGCCGGAGGCTGTTGCCCCCGGCTTTGTTGATGTTGCAGAAAGATCAGATCAGCCCGGCGCGGGCACCGGCCCCAAACCGCCGGATTTCGGCATATCCGGCTTCTGCGCGGTCGGTACCGAGGCACGGCGATTATCCGGCGCGGGCTCATCGACCACCTTGCGGATCACCTTGTCGCCCCGCAGCACCGTGTTGATCTCCTCGCCGGACAGGGTCTCGTATTCGAGCAACCCGTTCGCAAGCCGATGCAACTCGTCGATCCGCTCGGTCAGAATCCGCCGCGCCTCGCTATAGGCATGGTCGATCACCGCACGGATCTCGTTGTCGATCTCCTGAGCCGTCGATTCCGAGACGTTCTTGTGCTGCGTCACCGAATGGCCAAGGAACACTTCCTGATCGTTGCCGCCATAGGCGATCATGCCGAGCTTGTCGCTCATGCCCCATTCGGTGATCATCCGGCGGGTGATGTCGGTCGCCTGCTTGATGTCGCCCGAAGCGCCGTTCGAGACGTTTTCCGGCCCGAAAATGATCTCCTCCGCGGCACGGCCACCCATCGCCTTGACCAGTTCGGCCAGCAGTTTGGCCTTGCTCATCGAATACCGGTCGCCTTCCGGCAGGCTCATCACCATGCCGAGCGCCCGGCCCCGCGGAATGATCGTGGCCTTATGGACCGGATCGCAATGCGGCTGCGCGATCGAGCAGATCGCATGGCCGCCTTCGTGATAGGCGGTCATTTTCTTCTCGTCGTCGCTCATCACCAGCGACCGGCGTTCGGCACCCATCATCACCTTGTCCTTGGCGAATTCGAATTCCGCCATGGCGACCACGCGCTTGCCGATCCGCGCGGCAAGCAGCGCCGCCTCGTTGACCAGATTGGCGAGGTCCGCACCCGAAAACCCCGGCGTGCCGCGCGCGATCACCTTGGGATCGACATCGGCAGCCAGCGGCACCTTGCGCATATGGACCTTGAGGATGCGCTCGCGCCCGTTCACATCCGGGTTCGGCACCACCACCTGGCGGTCGAACCGGCCCGGGCGCAGCAGCGCGGGGTCGAGCACGTCCGGCCGGTTGGTCGCGGCGATCAGAATGACGCCTTCATTCGATTCGAACCCGTCCATCTCGACGAGCATCTGGTTCAACGTCTGTTCGCGCTCATCGTTGCCACCGCCGAGCCCGGCGCCGCGATGCCGCCCGACCGCGTCGATCTCATCGATGAAGATGATGCAGGGGGCGTTTTTCTTGCCCTGCTCGAACATGTCACGAACCCGCGACGCACCAACGCCGACGAACATCTCGACGAAATCCGAGCCCGAGATCGTGAAGAACGGCACGTTCGCCTCACCCGCGATCGCCCGCGCCAGCAGCGTCTTGCCGGTGCCGGGCGGCCCGATCAGCAGCACGCCCTTGGGGATCTTGCCGCCGAGCCGCTGGAATTTCTGCGGGTCGCGCAGGAAGTCGACGATTTCCTGCAACTCGCCCTTGGCCTCCTCGATTCCGGCGACATCCTCGAACGTGACCCGCCCCTGCTTCTCGGTGAGCAACCGGGCGCGCGACTTGCCGAAGCCCATCGCCCGTCCGCCACCTCCCTGCATCTGGCGCATGAAGTAAATCCACACCCCCAGCAGCAAGATCATCGGCGCGTACGAGATCAAATAATGGATCAGCGGATTTTCCGGCGGATTCAACGGCTTGGCAACCACGCGGACCTTATTCTGGATCAGCGTGTTGACCAGAGCCGGATCGCTCGGCGCATAGGTCTCGAAAGTCGAGCCCGATTTCAGCGCCCCGGTAATGTCGTGCCCGCGAATGGTCACGTGATCGACCTTGTTGGCACTGACCTCGGACATGAAGGTCGAATACGCGACCTGCGTACCATGATCTGTGCTGGTGGTGGCCGGCTGGAACATGTTGAACAACAGCACGAAAAACAGTGCGATGATCACCCATACCAGCAGATTACGCCCGAGATTGTTCATCAACCCTAATCCAGTCCTGTTGTCACCCGATCGCGCGACCGGGGCGGCCGGAGCGCCGGCCGAGCGTTACAAGTCCTGCCAGTCCGAAATACCGAACCATAAGGGAAATATCATGGCACGGCGCGTCGCGGTCCGCCACCCAAACTTTGCGGGCGTTGAACGAGAAATAGGCATGACTGCGAAATTTCCTATCCCCTCGCCCCACCCGCAACCCCGCGTGGGCCGCTGCCCACCTCCCCGTCGGGCGCATCACCGCCACGGCACCGCCGGCCCCGGCGGATGGAACATGAGAAACGCGCTGGGTCCGCGATCGCAATGCGGCACCGCGACCACCCGGCCTCCATCAAAAAACGCCGGCAGGCCCCGCAACACCGCACCCGGCAGACCGGTCCGGCTACGAAACGCCGCCGCCGCCTCGCCCAGCGCCCCGATCGTGCGCGCCCCGGCAGGAACCGCGCGAATCCGAAACCGGCAATCCCACACCGCCCCCGCGACCGCCGCAACCGGCGGCGCGCATGACGCCGGCTCACGGCACAACAACCAGCACTCCCGCCGCGCCCACCGCATGATCCGGACACCGCCCAGCGTTGCCGGGCGCAGGTCGCGCGCCAGCCGCGCGACCGAATCCGAATGCGCGTTATAGACCGCCCCGCCGATCACCCGGATCAACGCCGCCAGAACCGCGCGCGGCACGGCCCCGGCAGTCAGCGTGGCGTAGCCGGCGGGATGAAGCCGCGCATGATGCGCCAGAAACCCCGCCGCGCCATCCTCCTCGTCCCGCCAGACCCCAGCCGCACCGGTCGGACAATCCTCCGCACCCGTGATTTCAATTCCTGCAGCCCGGATGCGCGCGCGCTCGAACCGCGGATCGGCGTTGGACGGGTCCTCGACCCAGCCGATGCCGCGCCGGCGCAACTCGTCGCGCAGCGTGGCAGGATCTTCCCCGAGCAGCGGGCGCACCAGAACCACGCCATGCCGCCCGGCGAATTGCGCCATCCCCACAGCCCCGCCCGGCCCCCGGCGCGCGCGCATCGCCCGCAATTCGGCCTGATCCCCGGCATGATGACCGAACAGCAGCCAGATCGCCCCCTGCCCGGCAGCCCGATCAGCCAGCGCCTTATGCCGGGCATCCCTGGCACGTTCCTGAAGTGCCGCGCCCGATGGAATATCCAGCGTCACGATCTCCGTGGCGATCCCGAGCCCCGCCATCCGCCGCGCCGTCAGCGCCGCCTCCGCCGCCGACCCGGCGCGTAACCCATGATCCGCGATCAGGGCGACCACGCTGCCGCCCCGCGCCACCGCCCATTCATGCGACAAAACCGCGAGGCAGCTACTATCCGCCCCTCCCGAAAGCGCAACCGCCAACCGTGGTGCCGGCACTGCGGCCCCGAGCAGATCATCCATCGCCGCGGCGAACCGCGCGGCGATGCCGGTCGTCATCCGCAGTGGGCGCGCACCCGCGCGAGATGGATCCGCGTTGCGAGACTCGCCGAAGGCGACGAAAACTGGCTCGCCAGCGAATCGAGCGTATCGCAGGCTTCCTGATTCTGATGGATCGCGGTGAGCGACCCGGCGAGACCGAGCAGCGCATCCGGCGCATTCGGCCCGGTCCGGCTGGCATTATAGGCATCGTCGTAAGCGATTGCGGCGGACTGGTTCTGGCCCTGATGGGCGAGTGACTGGGCGAGCACCAGTTCGGCACCGCCATTGCCCGCCCCCTTGCCCTGCCGTGCGATCACCGCCCGGGCATCGGCCTGGGCCGTCTGGTAATCCCCAGCCGCCAGAGCGCGCCGTGCCGCCGTGAGCGAGGCTTCGATCCGCGGAGCCCGCGCCGCGGCACGCGGGGGAGCGGCCTGCGGCGCGGCTTGCGGTGCGGCTTGCGGTGCTGGGGCGGTCGGCATCGCCGCCGCCCCGGCGCCAGCGCCGCCCGCCTGGCTCATCTGGAATTTCAGATTGCCGATTTCCTGTTTCAATTCATCGTGTTGCGTGGCAACCTCGTGTTCGAGCGTATCCACCCGGCCCCGCAGATCCTGCACCTGATCGTTCAGGGTCTGGATCTGCTGAAGCATGTTCGGCAGCAACGCACTGCTCGCGCCACCCGGTGCCACCGGCTCGGCGGGTGCGGCGAGCGCGGAATTCCCGTTGCCCCCGCTCTGCTGCATCTGCTGGATCTGCTGCTTGAGTTCGAGAATCTGGTTCTCGAGCGCGATGCCTTCCCGGCTCGAAATCATCTGCGCCCGGGCGGTTACGGGCAGAAATCCGAACGCAAGGGCAGCGATCGGCAGGGCGGCGAGCAGGGTGCGGCGCATGGAACTTCCTCGGGGTGGCGGGCGCGTCGATCGCACCCGCTTCGTGCTGGCGACCTTATGTAGCCCACTCGGGCACGGCATTGAAGCCCGGTCGCCCCATTCAACGCAAAACGGCGGCCCGCGAGGCGGACCGCCATTCGATGTCACCTCGCAGGCACCGCTTTCCAAATCTCATGATCCGGAAGAGGTGCCCGCGTCGAGACGGGACGACAGGATAGCGAAACTCAGTGGCAGTTCTGCGGATTGAAGCCCTGCACCGAAGTGATCGCCACGCGGTCCTGCGCATAATCCTGCGGGGTGTTGCCCGGCGAGACGAGGCAGGACTTGCCATAGGACACGGTCTGGATGCGCGACGGGCTGACGCCCTTGGCAACCAGGAAGTCCCGCGCGGAATTCGCACGGCGATGGCCGAGCGCAAGGTTGTAGGTCTCGGTGCCGCGCGGATCGGCGTTACCGGCGATCAGCACGTCGACATTCGGATACTTGGCAAGCCACTGGCTCTGGCGCTCCAGAGTCGCCTGATCGGCGCCGGTCAGGCCCGATTTGTTGAAGCCGAAGAACACGCGGTCGCCGACATCGGCGACGAGCTGCTGCTCGCTGCCCGCGGCCGGGCCAGTCGAGGTCGCCATCGCGCCGGAGCCAGTCGAGGCGCTTTCGGTTTTGGGAGTGTTGGAGCAAGCGGCCAGCAGGGCAACAGCAGCAAGTGCGCCCAGAGCTTTGATTTTCATGTGTACCGTCCCGGTGTTGGGTGCCAAAGTTGAATTACCGCCGAAGGTGATCGGCGTGTATCGTCGTTCAGATCAAGCCATCCCGACCCGCCTGCCCCGGATTGACTGAGAGAGCCCAGCCGCACGCACGACAAACACGCCGAAATTCCGCGTGAATGGTCGGTGCGATGTTGCGCATCGTCCATTTCGCTTGACTCTGCATCTATTCCCGTTGCGAGGCCGGTTCAAGCGGGATGAGCCCCACTTCAACCGGCGGCGACCGAGGATTTTACCAATTTTGCCGGCACGCGACTTTTTTAACACGGTTATCACGATATTTTTCCCCGTGGCGGGCATTATTCGCGGATTCACACCCGCCTGATAACCATCCGTTAACTTTTATGTGCGATTCAGGATCACGAGGCCTTCGGTCTCCGTTTCCTCCCTATCCCTGGCGGCAAAGCCGCCGGAACCTTGGAGTGTGGCCGGCCAATCCGGTCACACTCCCCTCTTTCCGCCTATTTCGACCCGTCCGGCTGAAAGCCCTTCACACCCAGTTGCCAGAACAGGAACGCATCCTGATCCGCGAGAGACCGCACCTCCTGATCCTTGGTCGAGCCGATGCCGTGGCCGGACTGATAACTCACCCGCAGCAGCACCGGCCGTCCCGAAACACTCGCCGCCTGCAACCGCGCCGCGAATTTACCCACTTCCCATGGTTCGACCCGGGGATCATTGGCGCCGGTAATCGCGAGAATCGCCGGATATTTCACCCCGTTGCGGATATGCGCCATCGCGTCCATCGCATAGATCCAGTGAAAATCCTTCTTTTTCAGCACATTGCCGAACTCGATCTCGTTGGGCGGCCCGTTCGGGCTGAACTGCATCCGCAACGCATTGGTATCGCCATGGCTGTCGATCGCCGCGGCAAACAGATCGGGCCGCCACGCCACCGCCCCGCCGATCGTGATGCCGCCCGCCGAACCGCCCTCCCCGGCCAGATGCGCCGGCGACGTATAATGTTGATCGACCAGATATTGCGCCGCCGCGATGAAATCGAACACGGTGTTGATCTTGGTCGCCTTCATCCCGGCCTTGTGCCAGGCATCGCCATACCAGCCGCCGCCGCGCACATGGGCAACCGCGATGATCCCGCCACGATCGAGCCAGGGCAGGAAGGTCGGCGCGAAAAACGGCGTCAACGTGATGCCGTAGCTGCCATAGCCGATCAGCAAGGTCGGGTTCCGGCCATCGAGCCTTGTACCCTTTTTCATGATGATCGAAACCGGGATCATCGTGCCGTCCCACGAGACCGCCTTGACCTCCTTCGATTCGATACCGGCAAAACTCACCTTCGGCGGCGGCTCCAGTCCGGTATTGGTCACCGCTCCGCTCTGCGGCGCATAATTGTACCAGGCCGAAGGCGTGGTCCAACCGGCGAGGCGGAACCACACTCCCGATCCGTTCGGGTCCGCGAGAATCTGCCCCAACCCGCCCTGAAACGGCATCGCCGCCTCGGTCATGGCATCGCTACCGTAGGCCACGCGCTTGACCCGCCCCATCCCGTCGCGCATCGCGCCGACATAAAGCGCATGCTGCCCGGCGGCGAGGCTGATGATCACATCCCGCCCCGGCGGCACCACGGTTTTCGGTGCGGACGTGCCGGACAGATCGTAACTCACCACCTTGAAGCGCGGCGCGCCGTTCGGGGTGATCACGTCGAGCCGGTCGCCATGCAGGGCGAATCCCGCCATCTGCACGCTCCGCCCGGCAATCTTCCGCCATACCGGCTTGCCGGCCTCCAGATCGGTCAGCTTCGTCGCGTAAACATCGTCAATCGTCTGGAGTTCCTCGTTCTCGGTGAACAGACCGAGGACGTAAGGGGAGTTGGGCGAGGTCGCCACCAGCGCATCCTGCGACAGGGTCATCGGCACGCCGGAGGCAATTTTCCAGCCGAACACCGGCTTGTCGGTCGCGCCATCCGCATCGCTCGCATCGAGCATGTGCAGGTAATCGCGGCTCTTCTGATAAAAATCCGTCACCGGCGCGTGCGGGCCGAATTTGTGCAGCCGGTAGTAAATAAAGCCCTTCGAATCGGGCAGCCACGCGATCGGCGGAAAATCGGTATTGTCGCCGTCGATCCGGGTAATCCCGATCGGCAGCAGCTTGCCGGTCGCGACATCGAGCACCCGCAGCTTCGCCTGCTCCGACCCCCCGCCCGATACGCCGAACGCGATGTATTTCCCGTTGGGTGAAACAAAATAATAATTCAGCGCCTGCGGAATCTGGTTGGTGCTGAACCGCATCGGGTCGATCAGCAGACGCGGTTTGCCGCCGATCCGGTCGAGCACGAACAGATGCGCGGTGTTCTGCCCGGGTGCGACGCCCATGTAGAAAATCCGGCCATCCGCCCGCGTCACCCAGAAGACCGAGGTGCCGACATTGGCGTCCCGCTTGATTTCCTCATAGAGCGCCTGCTTGCCCGGAATCGCGGCGAGCACCTTCCTCGTATAGGCATTCTGCGCCTTCATGAATGTCGCGAAGCGCTTGCTGCCGGGCTTTTCCATCCAGCGATAATCATCGGTCACCGGTGTGCCGAAATCATGGCTGACATGTGCAACGATCGGTGCGGGCGGCGGTTTGGGGATCGACGCCGGGGCGGCAGGGCTCGCCAGCGCCGGAACCGCGAAGGCGAGAGCAGGGAGAACGGCGAACCAACCCCCATGGTGTCGGAACATCGAAGACCTCTGAACAGTTGAGCTCCACCGCTACCGGAAAAATCCGCCATGGCCAATCGTATTGAAAACCCTCGCCTTCGCTTCGCCGTGCGACGATCTGCAACCGAAGGTCATCTGCGGTTGATCGATCCCGAATTGCGCGGTGATTACGGATCGTTTATTACTGTTAGTTAAAGATGTTGATTTTTTCAACGTTTTTTAGCCTTGCTACCTCTAATTTGTAGATTCAACCTGAGCAATATACTAAGTCTCAAATCATTAGACGACCCGCTTATATTTTATTTTTTAGACATTTTTTGGTTTGCGATCAGAATTGCGCGGGGTGGGATTTCAACTTGGCTATTTAGCGTTACGGCGATCATATCTTTTAAGACCGATCAGACCCCCGGAACCCCGTTCCGGGGGTTTATTCGTTGCGCCGCCTCCGCTTGACATTTACGCCCCGGCACGCTCCCTGCCCGACCATGTCAGACCCGATCGCCACCATCGAAACCGAGGCGCACGCCGCCATCGCCGCCGCCGCCGACCCCGCCGCGCTCGATGCGGTGCGGATCGCCTTTCTTGGCAAATCCGGCCGGGTCACCGCCCTGCTGAAAACCCTCGGCAGCATGGATGGCGAGGCCCGCAAAAGCTTCGGGGCCGCGGTCAACGCACTCAAGACCGGTCTCGCCGCCGCGCTCGACCAACGCCGCGCCCTGCTCGAATCGGCTGCGATGGAGGCACAGCTCAAAGCCGAACGAATCGACATCACCCTCCCCGCCCGTCCCACCCGGACAGGCTCGATCCACCCGATCTCGCGCACCATCGAGGAACTCACCGCCCTGTTCGGCGCCATGGGCTTCACCGTGGAGGACGGGCCCGATATCGAGGATGACTGGTATAATTTCGGCGCG
>Ga0315298_1001625_pt1 | contig 40514 bp, 36 predicted proteins | sample WHS_1_MG_FD_203077 | JGI IMG/M metagenome (GOLD analysis project Ga0315298, IMG submission 203077) | Extremophilic microbial mat communities from Washburn Hot Springs, YNP, Wyoming, USA - WHS_1_MG | ecosystem: Environmental > Aquatic > Thermal springs > Hot (42-90C) | place: USA: Wyoming... | reverse complement strand
TTCCCAAAGCCAAGGTACTGGAAACTGTGCACATCGCCCGCTTTGCCATGGCCACCAAGATGATCGGCGATGCCGAGCCGGTGTTCGACGCGCTGGTTGGCGCGCAGAAGTAATCCGCTTCCAGGAGATCCATCATGAACACCCTTTCCAGTCCCACCGCCCCCATGCACGGCAATACGCTTGCGCATCCCTGGTCTGCCGATGCCCTGCGCGGGCTCGACGGCGCCGTCACCCTGTACGCCGAGCTGCGTGTGACCGGCGCGCAGCACAGCGCCCTGCTCGCCGCCATCGATGCCCTGGGCGCGGCGCTGCGCGGCAAGCCGGGCTTCGTGCAGCTCGCGCTCAAGCAGATGAGCGGCGATTCCACCATGGTGAAGAACTATCCCGAGACCTACAAAGGCGTGTTGGCGACGGCCTATCTCGAAGGCGCCGAAGCCGGGGTGCAGCCTTACTTCTACACCTTGTTCATCCGCTTCGCCGACGCGGCCAGCGCCGCGGCTGCCGATCTCGAAGCCGACTTCGCCACGCGCCTGCAACCCCTGCTGCATGCCGGTGCCGCGCCGCAGTCGCCCGAGATGGCGGCCTACCGCGCGGTGTATCAGACCGTGGGCGCAGGCGACCGCAAAGGCATCTACACCACGGCGCAGCAGATCGAAGCTTTTTTGCGCGCTCCGCTGGACCACCCCGAGCGCGACACCGTCACCGTGGAAAACCACGTGATGATCAACGACACCGACCGCGCGACCTGGGAGCCCAAGGTCATGGCCCTGCTCGAAGTGGCGCAAAACACCTTCGAGCCGCAGAGCGACCCGGCGGGCGCGGGCCAGCCCGGCACGCGCGACAACCGTCTCTATCGCAAGGCGCTGTCCACCGAGATCCTGCGCAACGCGCAGGCCGATGGCGGCCTGCGCGCGTACATCATGCACGGGCTATGGGAGTCGGTGTGGGATCACGAAAACTCGCACCTCGACGCCCGTTTCATTGCGGCCGCCGGGCCGGTGGGCGCCGCGGCCGTGGTCGGCCCGGTGGAGCCTTTCTACCTCACCCGCCGTCTCGTGCTGGTTGGCTGAATGGCTGCGCCCACCGCCGTCGCCGATTCCGCCCCGAGCGCCTGGGAGCGACTGGGGCGCCCCATGCTGGCGGAGTTTCTTGGCACCGCCATCTTGCTCATCGCCGTGGTCGGCTCGGGCATCATGGCGGCGCAACTCTCGCCTTCCAACACCGGCGTAGCGCTGCTGGCCAACGCCATTGCCACGGCCAGCGTGCTGTATGTGCTGATCACGGTCTTCGGGCCGCGCTCGGGCGCGCATTTCAACCCGGTGGTGACCGGCGTGTTCTGGCTGAAGCGCGAAATCAGCGGATCGCTTGCACTGGGCTACATCCTGGCGCAACTGCTGGGCGCCGTGGCGGGGGTGTGGCTGGCCAATGCCATGTTCGATCTGCCCGTGCTGCAGGTCTCGACCCATCTGCGCGGCGGCAGCGGCCAGTGGTTGGGTGAAGTCATCGCCACATTCGGCCTCATCCTCACCCTCCTCGGTGGCAAACGCCAGATCCCCGGACAAGTGCCGGTGCTGGTAGCCGCGTGGATTGCCGGAGCCTACTGGTTCACCTCGTCCACCAGCTTTGCCAACCCGGCAGTGACCTTGGCCCGCACCCTCACCGACACCTTTGCCGGCATCGCTCCGGCTAGCGCGCCCGGCTTCATCGCCGCGCAGATCGTCGGCGCGCTGCTGGCCTTGCTCATCCTGCCGCGCCTGTTCTACGGCACCTGGCTAGGCCTGGACAAACCGCCGCGCGAACCCTGATCGCAGCAAACACCGACTTCACCGATCTCTGGAAAGGCCACCATGACTTCCTCACCCGCATTCCCTGCCGCCCATGAGTTCCACATGAGCCTGCGTGTGGCCGATCTGGCGCGCAGCGCGGCGTTCTACACCGCGTTTTTCGGCCTGCCGCCCAAAGACCGCACCGCGCGCTACAGCACCTTCATCGTGCCGCAGCTGCACCTCAATCTGGTGCTGCTGGTCAACGACCGTGGCGAGGCACTCGACACCTACAGCCTCTACCACCTCGGACTGGGCGTGGCGGGCAAGGCCGAAGTCATCGCCGCCTACCATGCCGCCGTGGCTGCGGGGGCCGAGATCGTCAAGCCGCCGCGCACCACCTGGCGCGGCACGCCGCTGCACGAACTGTGGTTGCGCGACCCCAGTGGCTATCTGCTGGAGGTCTATGCCCGCCTGACCGACGCCGAGCTGGCGCAGATGCCTGCCGATCAGGAACACGTGTTTCTGCTCGACTGACGCCCTTGCCCGAGCTTGATCGCGATAACATCAGCTCATGACTTGCGCCATCGGCTCCCACGACTGCTCCATCCGGTTCGAGATTCTCGGCTCCGGCCTCGATGCGGAAAAACTCAAACGCCGTCTGTCCTGCGCACTCGGCGGCCTGGGGTGGCGAGCGCAGATTCGGCTGCAAGCGGATGCGCATCGGGCCCTTGACCTGGGCGCCACCCGCGACCCGGTTCTGCTGGCCGACGGGGTTCTGTTTGCGCAGGGACTGCCGCGCACGGAAGAACTCGAAGCGCTGCTGCGAGCGCGCATCGGCGTGCCCCCCGATCTCACCTGAACGACCATGAGTCACGACCACGCTCACGCGCATCACGACCTGCCGCAGGACTTCGGCGCCCGATTCGCTCTGGGCATCGGCCTGAACATCGCCTTCGTCGTGATCGAGGCGTTCTATGGCTGGCGCGCTGGATCGTTGGCGCTGCTGGCCGATGCGGGGCACAACTTGGGCGATGTCGGCGGACTGGCGCTGGGCTGGGCCGGACTGGCGGCGGGTCGGCTGCACGCCAGCGACCGCCACACCTATGGCTGGCAGCGTGCGTCCATCCTGGCCAGCTTCCTCAATGCCGTCCTGCTGCTAGTGCTCATGGGCGCTCTGGCGCTCGAAGCGTTCCAGCGCCTGGCGCATCCCGGCAGGATCGATGAATGGCCGGTGCTGATCGTGGCTGCGGTCGGGATTCTGATCAACGGCGCCACGGCGTGGCTGTTCGCATCGGGCGCACGAAGCGATCTGAACCTCCGCGGTGCCTTCCTGCACATGGCGGCGGACGCGCTGGTGTCGCTGGGCGTGGTCATCAGCGCGGTCGTGGTTCTGGCAACGGGCTGGATGTGGCTGGACCCGGCCATTTCTCTGGTCATCGTCGCCGTGGTGGTGTGGGGAACCTGGTCGCTGTTCTCGCAATCGCTGCATCTGATGTTCGACGGCGTGCCGCGCGAAGTCGATCTGCCGGCGGTGCGCGGTCGGCTGCTCGGGCTGGAAGGCGTCCTGGCCCTGCACGATTTGCATGTCTGGGCGCTGTCCACCTCGAAGGTCAGTCTGACCGCGCATCTCGTGGTGCGCCAAGGCGTCGATTCCGCCGCGCTGCTCGCGCGCGCCGAACACATGCTGCATGACGCGTTCGACATCACCCATGTCACGCTGCAACTGGAAACCGAGGCTTTCGCCGCGCATTGCGCGCTGGCCGCCGCAGCCTCAGCCTGCCCGGGAAGCGCCGCGCCGGGCCCAGCGTGATGGACCGCCCGGCGACGGCAGCTCGCTCGTCCGTTGCTCCGGTGGATGCGGAACTGAGCCTGCCCGGCTTCGCGCTGCTGTTTTCCACCTCCCTGCTGCCTGGCGTCACACGGCTGGACGCGCGGCCTGCAGGTTTCGCCCCGCTGCCCGAACCTGGCGCGTCGCAGCTGGCGCAATGGCGTGATGCGGCGCAGGCGCATGTGCTCGGCCCGGCGTTTCTCCAGGCAGCGCGGCTGAGTCGGACCGATCTCGGTCGAATCGCGTTACCGCAAGCCGCGCCGGAGGCGCCGCGCCATGCCGACATCGCCCTGCTCACCCATGTCGCTGGGGTGGCCGTGTGGGAAGTCTGGCTTCCCGCACCGAGCCAGCCTTTCGACGCACAGCGCTGGACCGACTGGCTCGACCCGGACGCACACGACAGCCCGGCTGCGCTGGTCTGGCGCCAACTCGCGCCGCTAAACCAGGCCATCTCCGGCCGCGCCGACTTTAGCGCCTACCTGCCGCTGTCGGTGATCCGCCTGCCTGGCGCCGTACTCGACGGTTGGCTGACGGAGCATGCCGAACAGGTGATCGCCCTGCTGTGGCGTGATCGACTGAGTCGCGCACTCAAGCCCGAGGTGGTGGAAGGCGAACTCGCGCGCGATACTTGCGCCCGCGTTGGCGGCATCACCCTGATCGGACGCCGCAGCGCGCTCGATCTGCACGACAGCCGCGACGACAGCGTCGCGCAGGCGCAGGCACTGGACCTGCCCCCCAGGAGCACACTGCCCTTTCTCATCACCCTGGAGCTGCTGTGCATCGAGCGCGCCGTTCTGCAAGGTCTGTACGACCGCTTGACCCACGCGGGGCCGCACTCCATCGACGATTTGCTCGCGTTGAAAAAGGAGGTGATGGACGGACTGGAGGAGTTCTACGGCGCCACGCTGGCAAGTACGCGCTTCAATGACGTCGTGGCCGAGCAAGGTGAGACGGTACTGGGCATTACCGATCTGTTCGATGCCGTGACCGATCGGCTCGACCTGGTGAGCTTCACCCTCACCACCGAATACCAGCAACGCATGACCGCGCTGCAATTTTGGCTCACCGTGGTGTTCGGCGCTACCGAGATCGGCTTTATCGCCACGAGCATCGCCACTTGGTACTACCGCAGCGGGCTGGGAGTGGTGCTGGCATGGACCGTGGGCGCGGCCGTGGTGTCGGGCGGGGTGCTCGTCGCCCTGCTGCGGCGCAGATTGAGGGATTGATATGGCATCCAATAAACCCCGAACGGTCGCAGGGCAAGATCGGGCCGACCCGATGCCAGCGGGTCTGAGCACCGTCGAAGCCGCGGCGCGTCTGACGCGCGACGGCCCGAACCTGCTGCCCGGCGCCACGCCTAAGTCTGCCTGGGCCATCGTGCTCGGCGTACTGCGCGAGCCGATGTTCCTCATGCTGCTGGCCGCGGGCGGCATCTACCTGCTTTTGGGCGACAAGGGCGAGGCGTTGTTTCTGCTCGGCTTTGTATTCGTGGTGATCGGCATCACGCTGGCGCAGGAGCGCAAGACGCAACGCGCGCTCGAATCCCTGCGCGATCTCTCCGCGCCGCGCGCACTGGTGATCCGCGACGGCCGCGAACAACGCATTGCCGGGCGCGACGTGGTGGTGGGCGACCTGCTGGTGCTGCATGAAGGCGACCGCATTCCTGCCGATGCCCAGTTGGTGAGCGGTCAGGTCGATGTGGACGAATCGCTGCTCACGGGCGAGGCCGTGCCGGTGAGCAAACTGCCCGACCCGGTCGTGCATCCCGCCGCCGCGACGGATAAGGACCATCCCGCGGCTCTGTTCGCCAGCACCGTGGTCACCAAGGGTGTGGGTCAGGCGGTGGTGGTGGCCACGGGCGCGCGCACGGCGGTGGGCGGCATCGGCGCGGCACTGGCGAACACGGCCGAGGTCGACTCCGGCCTGCAGCGCGCCTCGGCCAAGCTGATCCGCAATCTCACCCTGATTGCGCTCGCACTCGCCCTGTCGCTGGTGTTGCTGAACTGGCTGTGGGACGGGCGCACGCTGCTGGAAAGCCTGCTGTCGGGCATCGCGCTGGCGATGGCCATTCTGCCCGAGGAAATCCCGGTCATCCTTACCGTGTTCCTCGCGCTGGGGGCGTGGCGGCTATCCAAAAGCAAGGTGCTCACCCGTCGCGTGCCGGCGGTCGAGGCGCTGGGCGCGATCACCGTGTTGGCGGTGGACAAGACCGGCACGCTGACGCAGAACCGCATGCAGGTGGCCCAATTCGTCGCCGGCGAGGAGCGCTTTGACGCTGACAGCGCCGAGCTGCCCGAGACCTTCCACACCCTGGTTGAGTTCGCCCTACTCGCCACGCCGCTCGATCCTTTCGACCCCATGGAGAAGGCCATTCAGGCTTTCGGTCATGCGCGGCTGACCGGCACAGAGCATGTGCATGACGACCGCAGCCCTACTCGTCAATACGATCTCGCCCCCGACATTTTGGCCATGACCCGGGTGTTCGCCACCACCCGACCCGAGGTGTACACGCTGGCCACCAAGGGCGCGCCCGAAGCGGTTGCAGACCTCTGCCACCTGCCCGCGCCCGAACGTGCGGCCATCGCGCGCGAGGTTGAGGCCATGGCCGCTCGCGGCCTGCGCGTGCTGGGCGTGGCGCGCGGTACCTGGCAGGCGCCGACGGAAGGCGCGCCCTGGCCCGCCAGCCAGCATGACTTCGACTTTGTGTTTCTCGGCCTGATCGGCCTGATCGACCCGCCGCGCCCCGAGGTGCCTGCGGCCATCGCCGAATGCCGCGCCGCCGGGGTGCGCATTGTGATGATGACCGGCGACCATCCCGCCACGGCGCGCGCCATCGCCGCGCAGGTGGGGCTCTCGGAACGCGCCGAGGTCGTCACCGGCCCGGAAATCGCCGGTATGGACGACGCCAAACTACGCGAGCGGCTGCGAGGCGTCGATGTCTGCGCCCGTCTCGCCCCCGAACACAAACTGCGGCTGGTGCGCGCGCTGCAGGCCGACGGCCAGGTGGTGGCCATGACCGGCGACGGCGTCAACGATGCCCCGGCGCTGAAGGCGGCGGACGTCGGCATCGCCATGGGCGAGCGCGGTACCGATGTGGCGCGCGAGGCCGCCGCGCTGGTGCTGCTCGACGACAGCTTTGCCAGCATCGTGCAGGCCATACGCGGCGGCCGGCGGATTTTCGACAACATCACCAAGGCCACGCGCTTTGTGTTCGCGGTGCACATGCCCATCATTGCGCTGGCATTGCTACCCGCGCTGCTGCACTGGCCGGTGCTGCTGCTGCCGGTGCACATCGTGCTGCTGGAGCTGCTGATCGACCCGTCCTGCTCCATCGTGTTCGAGGCGGAACCGGCCGCGGCCGATGTGATGCAGCGTCCACCGCGTCCGTTGACGGCCAGCCCCTTCACCCTGAACAACATCGGTTTCGCCCTCCTGCAGGGGCTGGGCATCGCCGCCGTGCTGCTGGCCGGGCATGCGCTGCTACAACATTACACCGACTGGCCTGAGGCCGATCTGCGCCTAGCGGTGTTCACCGCGCTGGTGCTGGCGCTGTTCCTGCTGATTCTGGCTAATCGCGATCTGCGCCATGCGGCGGCATTCAACCTACGGGCAGAAAATCCGTGGCTGGCACGGATGTTCGCGGCGGTGACGGCCATGCTCGCCGCCGTCCTGCTGATTCCGGGATTGCGGGACGTCATGGGCTTTGCCAGCGTGAGCCTGCCGCCGACGATCGCCGCACTCGGCTTGCTGCTGCTGTGCGGGCTGTGGCTGCAGGGCTTGCGTTTGGCTTGGGGACGGCGTCTGGTTTGACCCACGGATGAGCGCAAGCTGACCGGGATCAAGGTTTTCTCGATCAGGGTGCATCCTTTCACCCCGTGCATCGTCTTCTCTGCACAAGACAAACCAAAACCCCTGGAGGTTTCCATGCTCACCTATGACGTGACGCTCGACCGTGTCGATGCTCACGGCGCGCAGGCGCGTTGCAAAGACGCGTGCATCGCGATCGATTCGGCGCTCGACGGCCGCTTGGATGCGTTCAATCCCGCCGAGTTGCTGCTCGCCGCGGTGGGCGCGTGCATGCTCAAGAACATCGAGCGCGTTGCGCCCATTCTCAAATTCCGCTTTCGCGGAGTGCACATCGCCGTGCACGGCGAGCGACAAGATGCGCCGCCGAAAATGGCGCGAATCACTTACCGCATCGTCGTCGATACCGACGAGGACGACCACCGCCTCGCCTTGTTGCACCGAAATGTTCAGCAGTTCGGCACGGTGTACAACACGGTCGCGGGAGGTACATCTCTCGAAGGCCGCATCGAACGCGGCAGTCTGCCCCCGCCCCAGCCCTGTGCCGATCCATCATGAAGCGAAATTTTCCGCACCAGCCCACGCGGCTGCGCGCTCTTGCCGCGCTCGTTTTCCTTTCTGCGGCCCAGGCATCACTGGCGCAGCCTCCTGCGACGCAGGCGTCAAGCCCTGCCGTTGCGCTAACGGGCGCCGCCGCTGCCGCAGCCTCGGCGCCCGCGGCCGATCTGGCTGCGGTGTTGCAGACCATCGCCGCACGCTCCCCCGACGTGCTCGCCGCCCAGTCCGCCAAAGCGCAGGCCGATGCGCAGGTACGGCAGGCGCGCGCGGCCTGGTTCGGCAAGGTCGATGCCTACGCCACGAGCCAGCACTACAACGACCCGCGGCTGACTCGCGCGATCACCCTGCCGCCCAATGTGGCGGCTTACCCCTTTTCGGCAGACCAGTTCGGTTATGGCTTGAACGCGCAGTTGCCCATCGATCTCAGCGGTCAGATTGCCGCCGAGGTCGATGCCGCGCGCGCCCGTGCCGCCGGTGCGCAGTGGAGCGCCGCCGATATGCGGCTGCGCGCGCTGTTGCAAGGCGCGACGCTCTACCGCAATCTGCAGGCGCTGGCCGGGCAGCGGCAGGCGCTGGACAGGCAGTTGCAGTCGCTCAACACGAGTGAGCGCGTAGCCGAGGCAGGGCTCAAGGTGGGCAATATCGCCCGCGTCGATCTGCTGCGGGTGCAGGCGGCGGTGGCTGCGGTGCAGGCACAGATCGCCGGGGCGGATGGCCAGGAACGCAAGGTGCGCGCACAGCTCGCCGCGTTGATGGGCGTGCCCAGCTTCGACGCTGCGGCGCCGGCGCCCGATTCCGGGCCGACGCACTTTCCAGCCAACGGCAATGTGCTGCCCCCGTCGATCCAAACGGCGCAAAGCGCGTTGCAGGCCAGCCAGGACAAAGTGCGCGCGGCGCAGCGCGCCATGCTGCCGCAGTTCGCCGCCACCGGCGGCTGGAACCGCAACGCGGTGCATTGGGACAATCGCCCTGTGGACACTTGGCAGTTCAACCTCGGCGTGACCTTCAATCTCTGGTCGGGCGGGGCGCAGACCGCCGCCGTGGATGCCGCGCAGGCCGCAGCCAACCAGGCGCAGCAACAACTTCAGGCCGCGCAAGACAATCTGCGCGCCGCGCGTGACGGCGCGGTAGCGCTGTGGAACTCGCAGGATCAGTCGTGGCGTGCCGCCGAATCGGGCTTGCGCGCTGCAGCCGAGAGCGCCCGCATCGAGCAAGACCGCTTCAAGCACGGCCTGGGTTCGGCCACCGATCTGATCGCCGCCGAGGCCGCGCTGGCTTCGGCCCGCGCCAGCGTCGCCAGCGCCCTGGCCGGCTGGTGGCAGGCCGATGACGCCCTGCGCTACGCCTATGGCGAGCCGCCCGCCGCACTGCAAGCCGTCGATTCCACCTCTTCGAGCACTCAGCCATGAATACCTCAAACAAATCCTCCGCCGTCAAACCTAAGCGCAAACCCTGGTACTTGCTGCCCATCCCCATCCTGCTGATTGCGGGCGGGTTGTGGCTGCACTTTCACCGTCTGCATCAGGCCGATGCCAGCCCGCCCGCTGTCGCCACGCCTTGGGCGGTGCAAACCGGCGCAGTCCAGCACGGCACCGTGGCCGCGAGCTTGCAAAGCGTGGCCACCGTCGAAGCGCCCAACACCATCACGCTGGCGCCGCAGATCCAAGGCACGGTGACCTTCATCGGCCCGCGCGCCGGGGTGGCGGTCAAGCGTGGGGAGCTCTTGGTGCGCATCGACGCGCGGCAGATCGCGAGCAATATCGGGGCGCTCTCGCAACAACGCATCGCCGCACGCGCCAACGCCGACTATGCCGCCAAACAGCAGGCACGCATCGACGCGGTGCTGGCTGAAGGCGGGGTGAGCCAGGCGCAGGCGGATCAGGCGCGCACTGCCACCGACGCTGCCCGCGCTTCGGTGCAGGCACTGTCCGATCAGATCACCGCGCTGCAAGTGCAACTCGGTTACGCCGAGCTGCGCGCACCGCAGGACGCGGTGGTGGCGCAGCGGCTGGTCGAGGTGGGCGACACCGCCGCGCCCGGCAAGCCGGTGTATCAACTCACCGCCGGCAAGGGCGCCATCGTGCGCGTGAACTTGCCGTCCGACCAGCTCACGCAGGTGAAGGTGGGCGACACCCTGCGCCTGAGTCAAGGCGGGCAGACGCTGGATCTGCCCATCACCCGCATCGCCCCGGCAGTCAACGCGGCAGGATTAGGCACGGTCGAGGCCGATGCGCCCAGCAGCCCCTTCGGCCTGCCCAGCGGCAGCAGCGTGGCGGCGAGCATCGAACTTCGCTCACAAACCGCCGCGACGCTGACCGTGCCGGTGGCCGCACTGATCGGCAGTGGCGATCAGGCGCATGTGCTGGCGTTCACGCCGGGCGCCCAGGCGGGCGAGCCCGGGCGGCTGCGCATTGTGCCGGTCAAGGTCTTGCAGGAAGGCGCGAACCGCGCCGCAGTCAGCGGGTCGCTCAAGCCCGGTGAGTCGGTGGTGGTCGGCCAGACGGCCGTGCTGGCGCAAATGCGCGACGGCGACGCGGCGGTAACGACTGCGGTGTCCACGGCGGCAGCAGGAGCGGCGCAATGAACTTCATGCAACGCCTGCTCGGCAGGCCGCACGCCATCATTGCCATCGCCCTGCTGGTGGTGGTCGCGGGCATCGCGGCGTACTTCACCATGCCGATGAACCTGTTCCCGGACAGCAACCGGCCGATGATCACCGTGGTCACGCAATGGCCGGGCGCCGAGGCCAGCGATGTGGAACAGGACATTACCCACCCGATCGAAACCCAGCTCTCGGCCATCGACGGCGTGCGTCGCGTCACCTCCGTGTCGCGCGACCAGGTCTCAGCGGTGACGGTGGAATTCGAATATGGCAACGACATCAACATCGCAGCGACCAAGGTGCTCACCGAGCTCAAGCGGGTCGAGTCCAGCCTGCCCGCGGGCTCGCGCGCGCCGGTAATCTTCCGCATCACCAACGCGGCACAGCCGGTGACGGTGCTGGCGCTTACCCCGGCACCGCAGTCCAACCTCGGTTTGAGCGAGGTGCGACGCATTGCCGAAAACCAATTACGCGACCGGCTGCTGCGCATTCCCGGCGTGGCCGAGGTCGAGGTGTTCGGCGGCCATGAACGGCAAGCGCAGGTCGATCTCGACCGCAGTGCGCTCGCCTCGCATCACTTGAATGTGGCGCAAGTCGCCGCAGCGCTGGCGGCGAGCAATATCACCGCGCCGCAGGGCTTGGTACACCGGGACGGCTATCGCTTTTTGCTCACGCTGAATGCCCTGGCGCACAACCCGCAGCAACTGGCTGAGGTGCAGGTTCCGGTTCCGGGCGGCGGTTTTGTGCGCGTGGGCGATCTGGGCAAGGTGGGCTGGGGCGATGCCGACCCGACCTCGCTCTATCGCGGCAACGGCAAGGAAGCTATCGCGGTCTCCTTGCTGCGCGGCGACAACGGCTATGCAGCGACTACCGCGCGCGCCATCGACGCCGAACTGCCCAAGATCGAGGCGCAGTTTCCGATGCTCCACATCGCACAGTCCGACGGCCAGTTGCGCTTGATCGATCTGACCGTGGAGAACATGCTCGGCGCGCTGCGCGACGCGCTGATCATGACGGTGTTCGTGATCCTGCTATTCCTCGCCGACACCCGCGCGGCCTTCATCACCGCGCTGTCGCTGCCGTTCACCTATCTGCTCACCTTTCTGGTGATGAAGCTGATCGGCTACGAGTTCGACATGATCACCCTCACCGCCATCATCATCGCGGTAGGGCTGCTGGCGGACGATGCCATCGTGGTGATCGAAAACATCGAACGGCGCATGCGCGAGCACGGCGAATCGGGGTTTGCGGTGGCGGCCAACGGCACGCAGGAGGTGATGCTGGCAGTGCTCTCCGGCACCCTTGCCAACGCCGTGGTGCTGCTGCCCATCGTGTTCATCGGCGGCTTCGTGCAGACCGTGCTGCGGCCGCTGTCGGTGAGCCTGATGGTGGCGCTGGCAGCCTCGTTCATCGTCGCGGTCACCATCATCCCGCTGCTCACGCCCTGGCTGCTCAAGCCCGGCGCGCGCGATCCGTTGCGCAAGCCGCTGTCCTACTTCGACCGCTGGGTCATCCAACCGCTCAAGCGCTTTTATGCCGCCACGGTGGGCTGGGCACTGGAACACCCCAAGCGCGTGCTGTTCATCGCCCTGGTGCTCACGGTCGTTTCGCTCAAGCAGTTGCCGGTGGTCGGCCGCGAACTCATGCCGCTGATGGACTCCGGCATTAGCCAGATCAGCTTCGAGGCGCAGCCCGACACCGACGCCGCCCAGATGCAGCACATCGCCAAGCAGGTCGACGCCGCGATTCGCGCCTCGGTCAAACCGGACTGGCTGCTTTCCACTTCCACCGTGGTCGGCGCCGAGCCGCAGGACAAATCCTTCGGTGCAGCGCGCATTTTCTCGCAGGGCATGACCACGGTGAATCTGGTCGACCGCTTCCACCGCGATGAGACCATTTTCCAGATCAACAAGGTCATTCAAGACAAGGTGCGCGCCATTCCCGGCGTGATCGACGCCAACGCCGTGGTCTATGGCGCCACGCCCTTGTCGTCGATTCGCGGCACGGTGGACTTGATGGTCAGCGGCCCCGACTGGCGGGTGCTCGACCAGATCGCCGGCGAGATCGAGCAGCGGCTGGCCAAGGTCGGCGGGCTGACCGGCTTCGAGCGCTCCTGGCAGGGCGATTCCAAGCGCCTGCAGCTCGACGTGGACGCGGCCAGGGCGTCGAACTACGGCCTGACGCCCGGCGCCATCGCCCAGCAGGTCGCCGCGCAGGTCAACGGCATCCCCGGTGGCAGCCTGCGAGTCGAAGGCGAAAACAGCATTCCGGTGTGGGTACGGCTGCGGGCTGACGAACGCTCCAGTCCGGCGGCGATTGCGGCGCTCAACCTCACCACGCCGAATGGTGCCATCGTGCCGCTGGCACAGGTGGCCACGGTCAAGACCGTTTATGCGCCCACGTCTTATACCCACCAGAACCTGGTGCGCACGGTGGATGTGATCGGTTACCGCCGCAACATCGCGGTGACCGCGCTCGACCAGCATGTGACCGAAGCGCTCAAGGGCCTGCAACTGCCGCGCGGCTACACGATCTCGGACGAAGGTGAAATGAAGGAAATGAACGAATCCTTCACCCGGCTGGGGCAGTCGCTGGCTTTCGGCATCGTCCTGCTGGCCGTGGTGCTGGTGATTGCGTTCCGCTCGTTTATCACGCCGATCGCCATTCTGGTCACCCTGCCGCTGTCGGTGATCGGCGCCGCCTGGGCCATGCTCATTGCCGACAAGCACGGCTGCATGCCCTCCTTCATGGGGCTCATTCTGCTCATGGGCATCATCGTCAAGAACGGCATCCTGCTGGTGGACTTCGCGCAAGAGGCGCTGGGCCGGGGTGTGCCGCTCAAACAGGCCATTCTGCAAGCGGTCGATCTGCGCACCCGCCCGATTCTGATGACCGCCGCCGCCGCCGCCGTGGGCATGGTGCCTGTGGCCTTCGAATGGGCGGTGGGGCTGGAACGGCTGTCGCCGCTGGCCGTGGTGGCCATCGGCGGGCTGATCGTCGGCACCTTCCTCACCCTGCTGATCGTGCCGGTTCTGCTGTTCCTGTTGCTCAAGCGGCGCTATCCCGAAACGAAGGCAACACCGACTGCCACAAGTTCCACTTGACCTGAGAAGGTGTGAACAAATCCGCCATGAACGCTCATCGCTCCCAAAGAGTCCCACTCGGCGTTGCAAATGCGCGCCGTGCCTGCGGGCACGGCTGTGCTTTGCGCCTTGATTGGAACCCTTTGGACGCGCTGCTCGGCCACGCCGGATTCATTCACACCTTCTGACCACAAGGAGCCGTTCATGACCACATCAAAACCCCATGCCATCGTGCTGTTGCTCGGGTCGAAACCAGCCAGGACGGCCTCGCCATCCTTGCGGTGAGCAAAGCCTGATATACGGTTGGCGGCAATGAACTGGATATTCGCCGTCGCAGCGTCCTTTCTCGCCATGGGATGTTCATCCGAGCGTGCCGATGTTGCGCGCCCGCCCTCGACTGCGATCCAACACCCGGAGACCACCTTCCTCGGACGCGCCACGGCAACCCAACTCATGACAACGCCTGGGCAGTCCGGGTTTTATCTGCTCGTTTCGGGCCAGGATGCGTTTGTCGCCCGCGCGGCGCTGGCGGAAGCATCCGAGCGCACGCTCGATCTCCAGTATTACATCATCGGCGAAGACGCGAGCGCCACCCTGCTGCTCTACCGGGCGCTGCGCGCGGCACAGCGCGGCGTGCGCGTGCGGCTGCTGATCGACGACATCTACGCGGTCGGCCGCGATTTCGATCTCGCCACGCTCGCGGCGCATCCGAACGTCCAGGTGCGCGTATTCAATCCCTTCCGGCTGCGCGGACCATTGGGAATCTCCCGCCTGTTCGAGTATCTCGGCGACAGCGCCCGCCTCGATCGGCGCATGCACAACAAGTCGTGGATCGCCGACAACGCGGTCGCCGTGATCGGCGGGCGCAACCTCGGCGACGCCTATTTCAATGTGCGTTCCAACAGTGATTTCGCCGACCTCGATTTGCTCGCCACCGGGCCAGTCGTGGCGCAAATCTCACACAGCTTCGACGAGTACTGGAACAGTGATCTGGCGGCGCCGATCGCGGCGTTTGCACGGGTCGCGCCAAGCGCCGCGGACAGGGATCGGGCCCTGTCGCGCATGGCAGACAATGCTGAGCGCTTCCGCAACACCGACTATGCGCAGGCGCTGCATGCAACCGGGTTCGGAACCCTGGTGCGCGAAGGGCGGGTTCCGCTCGTTCCTGCGCAGGCCACCGTCTTCGACGCACCTGCGCAGCCCGGAGTGGCCGACCTGCATCGTCCGATCGCCCCGGCCGTGAGCCAACTCATCCGGGGTGCACAGCAGGAGGTGATGCTGATTTCACCTTATTTCATTCCCGGCGCAGGCGGTGCGAATATGCTGTGTGAACTCACCCGGCGCGGAGTGCGCGTGCGCATCCTGACCAATTCGCTGGCATCCACCGACGTGCCGGTAGTGCATGCGGGCTACGCGCGCTACCGGCCCCAGTTGCTCGCTTGCGGCGTGAAGCTCTATGAGATGCGGCCGAGCGCCACGCGCTCCGGCAGTGCGCGCCCGGGCTTGTCCTCGGGTTCCAGCCTGCATGCCAAGGCCGTCGTGGCGGATGGGCAATCCGTGCTGATGGGTTCAATGAATCTCGATCCCCGCTCGCGGCGGTCGAACACGGAGATTGGCGTTCAGATCGAGAGCGCGGTGCTGGCGGGGCAGCTCCACAACCTGTTCGAGGAAGCCACGGCGCCCGACCAGGCGTTTCAAGTCGAGCTGACTGTGCCCGGCAATCCGGACGCTGACCTTGTCTGGAGCGGCCGCGAAAACGGTAAGCCCATGCATTACGACGGTGAACCCCTGGCAGGCGCCTGGCGGCGAATTGTCGCGAAGCTGCTCGGTGCACTGGCGCCAGAAGAACTGCTTTGACACCTTTCCCATGCATCCTTTTGCCAGGTCGTTCGTCTTCTATTCACAATCACAAAATACAAGGAAACCACTCATGTCCATCCTGAACCCCACCGAAATCCAGGGACTCAACGACGCTCTGGATGACGAATTCCACGCGCATGAAACCTACCTGCAGGTGATCCGCGACCTTGGAGAAGTGCGCCCCTTCAGCAATATCGTCGAGGCCGAGCAGCGACACATCGACGCACTGCTCGCCCTGTTCGAGAAGTACGGCGTCGCGCCGCCCGCCAACCGCTGGGCGGGACGCGTCCCGCGCTTCGATAACGTACAGGCGGCTTGCGTGGCTAGCGTGCAGGCCGAGATCGACAACATGGCGGTCTACGACAAGGTGTTCAAGACCACGACGCGTGAAGACATTCTGGCCGTCTATTCGGCGCTGCGCGCAGCCTCCCAGGACCGCCACCTGCCCGCATTCCAGCGCTGCGCCCAGGGCGGCGGCAGGGATGGCCGCTGATTCTCGACGATTTCCTGCTTCCCGAGGCGCACCGCGTTGAACGCATCAGCTGGCCGGGGCAGCGGCGCTATCCCGAAACGAAGGCAACACCGACTGCTACAAGTTCCACATGATCTGACCAGAAGGAGACACTCATGACCACCTCAAAACCCCATGTCGTCGTACTCGGCGGCAATTTCGCCGGACTTGCCAGCGCGCAGAAAATCCGTGAATACGCGGGCGACAGCGTCGATATCACCCTGATCGACCGAAAGGACTATCTGCTGTTCGTGCCCAACGTCCCCACCGACGTGATGGAAAACCGCGATCCGGCCAAGCGCCAGCGCCTGCAACTGCGCCCGGCGCTGGCATCGGATGACATCGCCTTCGTGCAGGGCATCGTCAAGCGTGTGGACATCGACCGGCGCTCCGTTGATTTTTTGCCCTTCGAGCGTCCCGGCGCCGAATGCGAAGTGCTGCACTACGACTACCTCGTCATCGCCCTGGGTGCACACCTCGCTTATGACCGAATCCCCGGTTTTGCCGAACACGGCCACACTGTGTCCGATCTGTTCCACGGCGAGCGGCTGCGCCAATACCTGCACGAAGGCGGCTATCAAGGCGGGCCCATCGTGATCGGCTCGGCGCATTTCCACCAGGGCAACGGCGCCGAAGGCCTTGCGCCCTATCCTGGCGGCAGCATCCCCTATGCGCACGCAGCCTGCGAAGGCCCGATCATGGAGCTGACGACGGCGCTGGCAAGCTGGCTCACCACCTCGCGCAAGGGCAAGCCGGACAAGATCACGGTGTTCACGCCCGAAGAGGAGTTGATCGCGGCGGATGCCGGTGAGAACAATGTGCGGCACTTCCTCAAGTTGATCGATGGCATGGGCATCCACTACCGCAAGAACATGCCCGATATCGCCAGGCTCACCGCCGAGGGCGTGGAGTTCCAGGGCGGGGAGACGATCGAGGCCGAACTCAAGATCATCCTGCCCGACTGGGTCGCGCATGAATGCCTGCGCGACCTGCCGATCTGCGACAGCATGGGCTTCATCAAGACCAATCTGCTGATGCGCAATCCCGAGCACCCGGAAATCTTCGCGGCCGGCGACTGCGCGGCGGTGACCATGCCGAAGATCGGCGGCATCGGCCACCAGGAAGCCGAGATCGTCGGGCGGCAGATCGCGCTGGACATGGGCCGCATGGATGCCGAAGAGGCGAATCAGCCGCTGCAGCCGGTCACCTTCTGCATCGGTGACATGGGCGAGAGCAAGGCCTTCTATGTGCGCGCCAACACCTGGTTCGGCGGCCAGGACGAAGTGCTGAAAATCGGTCGCATTCCCTACCGTTTGAAGATGCGCTATCGCGACCTGTTCTTCCTGACCAACGGCAAAATTCCTGGTTTCGGTCTGGAACTTGCGCAGTTCACAGCGGAAAAGGTGTTCTGACGATTCCATCTTTGGACGATCGCCCCATCAACCCAGCAGAGGCACACCTTGAAACGCAAATCCATCACAACATCTCTTGTCGCCGCCAGTCTGCTTGCCTGCGCATCGATTGCTCACGCTGCCGATCTTTCCCTGCTTTGGGGTGCGGACAAGGGCTATCACAACAGCACACTTGCGCTGGAGTCCGCGCCGCTGTGGAACCATGCGTTTGCCAACAGCCGCCTGGATCTCACGGCCGAGGCGTCGCTGGGTTATGCGCAGGGGCCGTCGGGCACGCCGGGGGCGTCGCTGTGGCATGTGGGGCTCACGCCGTTTTTGCACTGGTGGTTCGCCCCGGACACGGCGATGGAGTTCGGCATCGGCGCCAACGTGTTTTCCGGCACCTATATCGGCAGCAAGCGCATTTCCACCGCCTACCAGTTCGGTGACTCGCTGGGCGTGATGCACCGCTTTGCTCAGAGCCCCTGGCTGCTGGGTTTGCGCTTCACCCACTATTCCAACGCCGACATCAAGCGCCCCAACCCCGGACAGGATTACTTCCAGCTGCGACTGGGCTACACGTTCTGACAGATTCGTGCCAGATGTTCAATCCTCTCGATGAACCCGCACAAGCGCCGATAGACCCGAACAAACGCGACTTGCTGTTACGCCTGTCGGCCTTGATTTCGCTTTCTTGCGCGCCCGCCTTGACGAACGCGCAGGCCACTGACTCACCCCGATGCGAGGAGCCTACTGCCATGCCCCTGTCCCAATCCTTTGCCGCCTACCTTCGCCGCTTCGATTACGCCGAGCGCCAGGCGATGAAAATCGGCGTGGCCGAAGCCCTCGACCTGTACGCCACGGGCAAGGCGCAACTCGTCGATATCCGCTTCGCCGAGGAATATGCCGCCTGGCATCTCGGCCTCGGCCTGCACATTCCGCTCGACGCGCTGCCTGATCGCCTGCACGAACTCGACCGCAGCAAGCTCATCATCACCCTCTGCCCGCATTACGACCGGGCCGAGATCGCGCGCCTGTTCCTCACGCTGGAGGGTTTTCAGTCGCGTTATCTCAATGAGGGCATGCTCGGACTGGTCGATGCCCTGCGCGGCGACAAGGCGCGCGATCTGATGCGCCGACTGTCTGGGCAGTCATGAAGCGCCGCGCCCGCGCCTTCATCCCCCCGATTTTCGCCACGCGAGCATTGCCATGAGTGCCCTCATCCTGCATGACGCCCTGTACTTCGCGCTGACGCTGGTGCTGTCCACCCTGTTTGCCATGGGCGGCGTGGGGGCTGCGGTCGCTTTGGTGCCCACCTTCGGCATGCTGGGCATGGCGCTCGATCTGGCCAAGGCCATCGGGCTGTTCGTCAATTCGGTCTCGACCATGTCCGCCTCGGTGATGAACGCGGCCCGCGGCGTACTCGACATCCGCTTTGCGCTGCCTCTGGCCGTCTCGATGATGATTGCCACTCCGCTCGGAGCCTGGATGAGCCGAGACGTGCCGCAACACGTCATCGAGTGGGTGCTGGCCGGGTTCATGATCGTCAGCGCCGCTTTGCTGTTGTTTTTCAAGCGCCAGCCCAAGGCGGCGTACGACCGGGTCTGGGTGCTGATCGCGCTCGGCGTCGGCGTGGGCTGGGTGTCCGGGCTGATCGGCGTGGGCGGGGGTTCGCCCATTCTCGCAGTGTTGGTGCTGCTGGGGTTTGACGCCAAAAAGGCCGCCTACGCGGTGAGTTTTTCCATTCCCTTTGCGACACTGGGCGGGTTTTTCACCTATCTGAGTTTTGCCAATATGGACTGGTCGCTGCTCGCTGTGGTGAGCGTGGCTGCCGCCTTGGGCGGGGTGATCGGCGGGCGCATCATGACTTACCGCCTGTCGTCCGGCGGGGTGAAAAAACTCATCGCCGGTTTGTTGCTGATTCTTGCGGCCAAAATGATTTGGAGCCTCTTGCGATGACCTCCTTGCAACCGCTCAAAAAACAAGCCCGCCATGCCGCGGACTCCCGGTTGCAGCTCATCCCGGTGTTGCCTTTCGTCATTCCGTTGATGCTCGCCCCGCTGTTGCTGGCGTGGGGGTGGAAAGAGCAATATCCCGCGCATTTCGCCACCCATCGTGAAGACATTCTGTTTGGATTTTTGATCTACATCGTGATCGTGCGGTTTTTCCTGCTTGATCTGATGTTGTTCTATGTCTCGCGCAAACGGCGCTCGATGCATCTGGATCTGCTCAACATCGTCTTTCTCTATCTTGAGATCACGGCGGTCACGCTGCTTTATTTCGCGCTGTTGTACGAACTGTTCGGCGTGTTCGATCTGTTCCGCTACAACGGCGCGGAAGAAGTGCAACACATGCTGCTCATGCAGCCGCACAGCCTGCGCGTGGCGCTCTACATCTCGATGGAGCTGTTCACCACCCTGGGCTTGGGCGACTGGATTCCGCGCACCCTCAACGCCATGCTCGCAGCCGGAATCGAGTCGCTACTCGGTTTCGTCCAGGGCGGGGTGTTTTTCGCCGTGCTGATCTACGCCCATCAGGATCGCGGGGCGTCGGCGAAGTGAGTCCGCGCAGCAGATCGGCCTTGCTGCGCAGACGCGCCTAATACATTCAATTACACCTGTCGATATCACGCAAAGGAAACTTTTGATGTAACACAAATTTATCAATTTCTTCGTGGCCTACCTTGACTCCATCCCTACTGGGAACCAAGAGGATCGCCATGAATGCATCACCACAATTTGAAGACCCTGCGGCCAAAGGCCGCCGAAACTTTCTCGGCAAAGCGCTCGGCGTCGCGGCGGCAACGATGGGCGCCGCAGCCGCCGCGACCGTCGGCGCCGACGCCGCCGAAGTCAAACAGCCCGGCGACGACGCCTTCGGTGACACGCCCGAGGCGCTCACGCCGGCCGGCACCGATTACGAGCTCGCGCACGACCGTTCCGTTTACGCCTATACCGCCAAAGACGGCAACCTGGCCAAGGAAGGATTCGAGGGCAAACGCTGGGGCATGTTGATCGATCTGCGCAAGTGCATCGGCTGCCAGGCCTGTACCGCCGCCTGCAAGTTCGAAAACAATATTCCCACCGGGGTGTTCCGCACTTGGGTGCCCGACGTCGAGCTCGGCGTCTATCCGGATACCAAGCGCGCTTTTTTGCCGCGTTTGTGCAACCACTGCGAACGGCCCTCTTGCATCGAGGTCTGCCCGGCTGGCGCGACCTGGCAGCGCAAGGACGGCATCGTCGAGATCGACTACGACCTGTGCTGGGGGTGCGGCGCCTGTGTCAACGCCTGTCCGTATGACGCGCGCTTCATCAATCCGATCACCAAGACCGCCGACAAGTGCACTTTCTGCTCGCAGCGCGTGGATCAAGGTCTGCTGCCGGCCTGCGTGGAAACCTGCGTGGGGGGCGCGCGCCAATTCGGAGATCTCAACGACCCGAACAACCCCATGACCAAGCAGGTGCTCAGCGAAGCCATCCAGCAACTCAAACCCGGTACCGGCAACGAGCCGCGGGTCTTCTACATCGGGCTGACCACCGAGCTGCAGAACAACCCACCCGGCATCCCGACGCTGTGGTCCAAGGAGCAACAGGACATCGACCGCAACGACCACGACTGGGATATCGCCACTGGCAAGGAGGCCGATCATGTCTAACCCGCTCGTCACCCCGCAATTCGTGCCGCCTCTGCGCCATTTCAACGAGTTGTACAACGTCGTCCATGACCGGCCGTTTTCCATTCTGTTCGCCAACTATTCGTGGGCGCTTGGCGTGGCCGGAGCGCTCGCGCTGATCTGGGCCATCAACGCCTGGCGCGGACGCACCGACACGGTGGAGCACCGCTTCACCATGCCGCTGGTGGTAGCGCTCATCCTCGGCGGTTTCGTCAATGTGCTGGCCGAAGTGCAGCAGCCTGGCCGACTGATCTTCGGCTACTTTCTCGGCTGGTATAACTGGGACACGGCGATCATCAAGTACGGCATCATCCTGCTGCCCCTCTTTCTGGTGCTGGGCTGGTGGCTGAGTTTTCAGTCCATTCCCCGCGCGCGACTGGAAGCTGAAATCGAGCCGCTCAGCGCAGGGTGGCGCAAGCTGGCTGATTTCTTTTCGCTATGGAGTCGGCATTACAGCGTGTTCGAGTCGCGCTGGTTCAAGCCGACACTGGTGCTCACTGTGTTTCTGGGCCTGTTCGCGCCGCTGTATTCGGCGGTGTTTCTGATGAACGAACATGGCGTGCCGGTCTGGAATTCGCCAGCCGCTGCCCTATTGTTCCTCGCCAGTGCGATTGCGGTGGCGGCGCTAGCGGAAATGGCGTTGATCCCCCTGCTCGCCTGGCTGGTCACGGCCACGCGTCCGCAGGCGCAAAGCGGCCACCGCACGACGGCTGCAGTCGCGCTGGGCTTCTGCCTGGTCACTTGGTATGGCTGGATGTGGTGGCTCGGACGCTTCGGCACGATCGAGGAATTGCGCGCGGCCAATCTCTTCATGGGGCCCTACGCAACGCAGATCACCTGGAACTGGACCATCATCGGCCTGCTCGTTCCCTTGGCGCTGCTCCTGCTGCCCAGCGGCCGCAGCTATGGCGCGCAGTGGATCGCACTGTTCGCTGCGACCTGGGGTTCATACGCGGCGCGCATCGGCGTCGTCCTCGGCGGTGAAGCAATCAACCGCAGCGGTGCTGGCTATTACCTCTTTCATCTGAACTTCGAAGAGCTTTGGTACACGGGGGTCAGCGTGCTGCTGTTCCTCGGCATCCTGGCTGCGCTGCTCGCAGCAATGCCGCGCGATACCCAATCGGCTCCTTTTAGTGTTGCCAATAAGGCTTGACATCATGGACATCTCACGTCGTGGACTTCTCACCCTGGGCGCCGTTGCGGGCCTCGGGGCTGGCACTCTCGGTTTTTCCAAACGCCTGGTCGATCTGATCCCGCTGCATCAACGCGGCCGCAAGGCGCTGCATCCGGTGTATGGCAATTCCAATACCCCGGAATGGCTGCGCGATACCGCCAGCGGCAAACTCGTTCCCAATCCGCAGTGGACGCTGCATCACACCGTGGATCTGCAATGCCACAGTGAATGCGGCCTACGGGTGAAAATCGACCGCAAGACCGGGCGCATCCAGCGCATCATCGGCAACCCCTACCACCCCAATACCCTGAGCGAATACACCGCCGTCACCACCCCGCTGATCGATACGGCGGCGCTGCCCGGAACCGTGTGCGCCCGGGGCAATACTGGCATTCAGTCCACCTACGACCCTTACCGCGTGCTGGTTCCCCTCAAGCGGGTCGGGCCGCGCGGCAGCGGCCAATGGAAGCCGATCTCCTGGGACACGCTGCTCACCGAAGTCACCGAAGGCGGCAAGATTTTCGCCGACACCTCCGATCCGGCAAGCAAGGATCTTGAGGTGCTGGGCTTCCGCGGCTTGTATGCGAAGCGTAAGGAACTAATGGATCCGGACGCGCCTGAATTTGGCATGCGTACCAATGGCTTCGTGCTGCAGGGCGGTCGCCTGGTGGGTACGCGCATGACGTTCGCGCAAAGATTCGGTAGCACCTTCGGCAGCGTCAACGTGTTCGACCACGTCAATGAATGCGAACTGTCGCACCACATCGCGCATCAGCATGTGTTTTCGGGCATCAACATGACCCAGCCCGATGTGCGCGAGGCCAAGTTCATCATCTACTGGGGGACGCAGCCCGGAGATGCCAACTTTCCCATGCAGACGCAGGGCAAATACGTCGCCGAGGCGCGGGCCAAACCCGACGGGCTGAAGTACGTGGTCGTCGACCCCAAGCTCAGCCGCGGCGGCGTGATCGGCGACCGCGCGAGCTGGCTGCCGATCAAACCCAGCACCGACGGCGCGCTGGCACTGGGCATGATCCGCTGGATCATCGACAACCAGCGCTACAACGCCCCTTATTTGTCTTACCCCACATTGGCAGCGGCGCAGGCAGCGGGCGAGCTCTCGCATACCGACGCCACGCACCTGGTGATCGTCGATCCCAAGCATCCGCAGGCACGACGGTTTCTCACCGCGGAAGTCGCCGGTCTGGGCAAGGCGCAGGCCAGCGGCGAAGACGACCGCGTGGTCATCGACGCTGCTACTGGCAAACCAGCGCAGGCGGCCGGGGTCAAAGCCGCGCAAATCGACTTTGCTGGCGAGGTGAACGGCGTTACGGTGAAAACCGCATTCCGCCTGCTCACGGAGGCCGCCAAGGAGCACACCATTGAGCAGTATGCGCAGATTTGCGGCATCGAACCGGCACGCATCATCGAAGTGGCGCGCGAATTCACCAGCCATGGCAGGCAAGTGGCCAGCACCATGTACCGCGGCGTGGTCAAACATCCCAATGGGTATTACAACGGGGTGGCGGTTCTGATGCTCAATCTGCTTGTTGGCAATATGAACTGGACAGGCGGGCTTACCGCTGGCGGCGGCGGGTATCCGGTCAACAAAGGACGCTATGACCTGACCAGCGTTCCCGAAGCAGAGGGCCTCGCCAAGGGCGTGATCATCAACCGCGAAAAGTTTCACTACGAGGACACCAGCGAGTACAAGGCCAAGATCGCAGCGGGCAAGAATCCCTATCCACCCAAGCGCCCTTGGTTTCCACTGAGCTTCGCGATGTACACGGAAACCCTGCCGTCAGCGGTGCAGCGTTATCCGTATGGCGTGGACATCCTGATGTGGCAGAAAGCCACTCCGCTGTACAGCGTGCCAGGCCAGGGCAACCCGGAGTTTCTGGCCGCGATCAAGGACCCGAAAAACATTCCGCTGATCATTGCCTCCGAGATCGTCGTTGGGGACTCGAGCATGTTTGCCGACTACATCGTCCCCGACGTGTCGCATCTGGAAAGCTATGACTTGGTGGACACTTTTCCGACGACCTTGACCAAGGGGACGGGCGTGCGCTGGCCAGCAGTGAGCCTCACCTCCAAAACGCCCGACGGCCGACATGTGTGCATGGAGGAATTCCTCATCGACGTGGCCAAGCGCATCGGCATGCCAGGCTACGGCGACAAAGGCATCCCTGACGCGCAGGGCAAGCTCTGGCCCTTCCATCGACGCGAAGATTTTTATCTCAAGGCAGTTGCCAATCTGGTCGCCGCCAAGGGCGTGGAGGGCGATGAGGTGCCTGCTGCGAGCGCGCAGGAGATCGCGGTCACCGCTCTGGGCGACTATCACCAGAAATTTGCCGCGGTGCTCAAACCGGAGGAATGGCCTACGGTCATGGGCTGTCTGGTGCGCGGTGGGCGCTTCCAGCCGCACACAGGCGCACGCAAGGGTGACCAGCTCGCCTACCAGTACACCAAGCGCCTGCACTTCTACGCGGAAAAAACGGGCACCACGCGCAACAGCATGAATGGCCAGTTTTTCCATGGCACAACGCGCTGGGTCGAGCCCATGACGGCTTTAGGCAAGCATCTCGACCAGCTCGACGACCCGAAGGACTGGCCGATGACCATCATCACCATGAAAGGCGCGCTGCAATCGCACTCGCGGCTGGTCTCGAACTACACCTTGCGCGAAATCAATCCGAGCAACGGCGTGCACATGGCTGCTGCAGACGCCAAACGTCTGGGCATTGCCGATGGAGACTGGATCTGGGTGGTCACGCCTGAAGGCAAGCGCAAAGGCCGTGCCGTCGTGCTCGAAGGCATCCGTCCAGGTGTGATTCTGTTCGAAGTCGGCTATGGGCACTGGGGCTATGGCGCGAGCAACTATCAGGTCGATGGCAAGCGCGTCATGGGCGACGCGGTGCGCCGCGCCGGCATCCACCTCAATCCCATCATGCGACGTGACCCCGATGTGTGGCAGATGCCGCTGATGGATCTCACCGGCGGCAGCGTGGTGTTCTACAACACCAAGGCGCGCTTGGAGAAGGAGACGGCGCGTGTCTGAGCCTACCCATCCATACCGCGATCTGGCCCGGCTGGCCGCAGCGGCCTCGCGGCTGCTGCTTAATCCGCCGGATCGTGACACCCTGGCCGTATTGGAGTCCGATGCGGGTGTCACGCTTGATGCGGCGCAGGCACGGCAGGATTTTTACGACCATCTGTGCATCGCCCAGTCGGGCTGTTTTCTGCCGCCGGTGGCGCATGTGCTGGCCCAGGCGCGCCAGACCGATGCCTTCTGGCATTTCGCCACGCCACGGCACGACGGCGGCGACGCCCTCATGCCCTGGTATGACGCCGCTGGTTTCGACCCGTCGTCCTTGCCCGCAGACCCCTTTCTTTCCGGCAGCAACCGTCCGCTCGATCACGTCGGGGTACTGCTGGCTTTTCTGTCCCTGCTGCTCGACGCCGCCCAAGACGACGAAGCCGATCAAATATTGATCGGCGAATTCCTGGGGGAACATCTCCAGCCCTGGGCCGACACCTTCGCACACCTGCTGTCGTGTTCGGCCAGCCCCTACATCGCCCTGCTGGGATCGATGTTGGGCGATTTGTTCACCACGGTTCGCGCGGCCATCGTCCCCATAGCCCCCGCGGCCATCGGCGCCGGGCCCAAGGTCATTCCCATTCAGCCGGGCATTGGGTCCTGAACGGCCTGTCCGCAGACCATGCCGCAAAGCGAGTTGGCCAAGGTATTGTTCAAGTGATAGAGAACATAGTTGCCGCTGCGTTCGCACCGCACGATGTTGGCGCGACGCAGCAGACGCAAGTGGCCTGACACATTGGCCTGGGAGCACTGGGAAGCACGGGCCAGATCGCGCACGGTGCGATCGGCCTGGCTGAGCGCACAGACGATGCGCAGCCGCGTGGGACACGACAGTGCCGCAAAAAGATCGGCCGCGCCCTGAAAGACGACCTGGACAGGATCGGTTTCATGCTCCACGTCTTCTCTGGCCGCAGTGGCCGGAAAAAATCGGGGTTCGATGCCGGATTCGAGAAGCGGGCTCGTGTTCATAACAATTTGACGAAATCTGCAGCAGTCGGCCGCACCCGGCTGGCCTTGGCCTTGAGCACCGTGCCGATGACAATGAAACAAACGGCCTTTTCATGGGAAGACAGGCCGAATAGGGTACGCAGCGCCACCGCATCCATCGCCTGACCGCTCACCAGTCCCGCGCCGAAACCCTGCGCCTGCGCCATCAGCAGCATGTTTTGCAGGGCGCAGCCCAGCGACACCAAGCGCTCGGTCGCGGGGATTTCCGCGTGATCATCACCTTCAAGGCGCGAAACGGCCAGCGCAAGAAACGGCGCGCGCGCCGCCTTGGCGCGGGCGTCTTCGCGTTGCATCTGGGTGGCTGCGGGGTCGCGTTCGAGCAGCGCCTGCTCGAACGCCGCACCGAGTTCATCTCGCGCCGCATCGCTCACCTGGACGAAGCGCCAGGGCAGGATAAGACCGTGATCGGGCGCCTGCGCCGCAGCCTTCCATAACTGGTCGATCTGCTTCGGCGTCGGGCCAGGGGCGACCAGGCGTTTGGGCGAAACCTGTTGTCTGCGGCTGACGAGCTCGCAGACGAGTTCGGCGGCTTCGATTTGTTCGGCAAGAGTCATGGATACGCTCGTGATATGCAGTGCCTGCAACATCCGCCGGCTGCGGTTGCGGCAAGCGGATTTGCGCAAGAATCGGAGTCCCTGGAAACGGAGTCACTTCAGGCTCAGAATCCATTCGACGAGCTGCTTGGCCTGGGCGGGTGTCACATCGGTGTTCGCCGGCATCGGCACCTGTCCCCAGGTGCCGACGTGACCGTGCAGCACGGCGTTGACCAGCATATTCACCGCTCCGGGCTTGCCCGCGTATTTCTCAGCCACAGCCTTGTAGGCAGGGCCCACGATTTTGGCGTCGACCGCGTGGCAGGCCAGACAGTTTTTCTGCTTGGCCAGCGCCATCATGTCGGGGGCGGCCCAAGCCTGAGTGGCAAAGGCGCTCATCAGCAAAACGAACATCAGCTTTTTCATGGCAAAAACCTCTTTATTGAAGTCGTGTTTCAGGGAAGAACGGCAAGGAAGGTCTGGACGGCTTGCGGTGGTTGCACCTCCTTCTGATCCATGTGACGGCGATGCGGTTAAAGAAAAAACAGGCTCCATCCGAAGCCTGGTCGAGACGCCGCTTGAGGAGGAAAGCGGTTTCCCCGCTGGCCGTCGCCGACCTTTGGGGAAGACGCTCGAAAACAAAGTGGCTGCTCAACTTTCGTACAGGCGGCTCTTGGTGGACACCGTTCGCTGCCAGTCCGGCATGGAGCCGATGCGCCGGATATTGGCCCACGATCCTTTGTAGTAGGGCAGGAAGTGCGCATCTGTCGCCGTACTGGTGACAGAGCCTTGCACGCCCTTCGGCGCGCCGAAGACCATGAAGGTGCTCCCCGTCTTGAGTGTGGCTTCGGGGTACGCCATGGCCGTCGTGGCACCGTTGTCGTTGTACACCTCGACGATGTCGGTCGCCTTGATGCCCAAGCCAGCCATATCCGACGGGTTCATCTGGATGACCGCCACCGGATAGCGATCGGTGATGAACTTGTCATACTGGTTGTTGAACCACGACTGCCAGACCTCGTTCAGGCGTCCGTTGTTGATAAAGAACTTGAACTTGGCCTTTTGCTCAGCCGCCGGCTTGAGCATGCCCTGCCACTTGGCTGCGAATACCTTGGCCTTGCCGCTCTTGGTACCGAATTTGTTGTCGGTGTAGAGCATGTCGGTGCCGATCATCTTGTCGCCCTGCACCGACTTCACCGGCAACTGCACGCCATTGTTGCCCGCCTTGCGCAACAGGTCGTAGGTGACAAGGTGGCCCGTGTCGCCGCCCTGGCTGTCGATCTCACCCGCACCCGGTTGGCCTGCGCGCCGGAAGCCGTCGTTGAAGGCATCTTCCTCGGTGGCCCACTCGAATCCCTCGAAGCGCTTGGCCATTTTGGCATTGCCTTCCTTCTCGTACATCACCTTGATGGTGTTGGCGATGCGCGCGGCAATCAGGCAGTCGGGGATGGCCTCTCCGGGGGGATCGATGAATTTTTCGCTCAGGCGCATGCGGCGCTCGCCGTTCATCGACGTGAGGTTCATCTCGCCCGAGACTGCAGCGGGGAACATCACATGCGCGGCCTCGGCCAGCATGGTCGGGTAGATGTTCATCATGCCAACGAATAGACCGCCTTTTTGCGTCGCGGCGTAGATCACGTCGACCATTTCTTTCGGCGTGGCCCCGCGCGCGTTCGCCATGGCCTTGCGCACGATCTGGCTGCGGCGAATCACCGCTTCGCGCAGCGCCTGGGCGTTGTTGGTGGTCTGGAAGCTGTTGCACGCCCAGTAGGTCATCATCTTGCCCTTGCCGTTGATCAGGTAGTCGTCCACCTCGATCAGCTTGTCGTGCATGGGAATGGGGAAGCTGGCTGCCGGATAGCGGTGCGCTGGTTCCGGATAGCCGGGGCGGCAATAACCTTCCTGGTGACCACCCATGCGCACCCAGCCGGTGCCGCGGCGGCCGACGTTGTGCGTGGCCACGACCACCGCACCCATGGCCTGCTCGGTCACATAGTTGTTGTTGCCCCAGATGATGCCCTTTTCGAAGGCGTGCATGGTACGGGGCAGCTTGCCGGGCGCCTTGGGCTTGTAGCTCCACTCGGCGGCCTGCTTGATCTGAGCGACCGGCAGGCCGGTGATGCGGCTGCATTCGTCCAGCGACATGCGATTGGCCTTGACGGCGGCCTCGAAGCCTTCGGTGTGCTGGGCAATGAAGTCCTTGTCGATCCAGCCCTGATCAACGATGTAAGTGAGCATGCCGTTCCACAGCGCGCCATCTGCGCCCGGGTTGATCGCCAGATGCAAGACCTGATCCTTGGCGATGCTTTCACTGATGGAAATCGACGGTGTGCGGCGCGGATCGACAAAAATGAACTTGCCAGCGGCCACCGGCTCGTTGGGAAACATCTTTTTCTTCTTGTCGAGCGTCGCGCCCTGCAGATTGGGCAGCCAGTGCACGAGGAAGTAGTTGGTCTGGTTCTCGTAGGGGTTGTTGCCGTTGGACCAGATCACATCGGCCAGTTCGGCGTCTTCGTAGCTGTTGTTCAACTCGAAAATGCCCATGTCCCGATTGCCAAAGCATTCGGAGTTGTACGCCGGGCGGTTGTGGATGCGGCAGGTCGGCGTCTGGATCGCCGAGAACACGAGCTTGCCGGTTCCCCAGGTGTTTTCGAATCCGCCGCCGGAGCCGCCGTGGTCGAACATGGCCACGGCAATGGCATCAGGGCCCTCCTTGTCCAGAATCTTTTTGACCATGCCGCCGTAGATCTGCAAGGCATAGGCCCAGGAGGTGTCGAGCCACTCGCCGCCCTGATACACGCGAGGATGCAGCAGCCGTTCGCGGGTGATGCGGTCCGCGTTATAGAAATAGGAAGCCATCTTGCCTCCCCTGGTGGAGCTTTGGCCCTGATTAACCACGCATTCCTTGTCCGGCACGATCATGATGTTGTAGCGCTTGCCGTCCTTGCCGGTCAGCACATTGGTCATGGCCGGAGTCATGATGGTCGAGAACGGCGGGAGCTGCTTGCGAAAATCTAGCCCCAGCGCGTTCTGGTTAGGCGCGCGTCCGCCTTCTTGGTCGGCGTCCCATTTGAAGGCGTGATAGCCGCAGCCGACGATACAGAACTGGCAGGTGAGATTGGTTTTTTGCGCATCGACGGGAGGAAGTGCGACGCGGTCTTTGAATTGCGACATGGTGAAGTCTCCTTGATCGGTTTACAGCACGTTGGCCTGACGGCCGTAGATCAATCCCGTGACAGCAACGGCGTGAACTGTGTCGCTGCCGGCGTCGTAGCTGAGCTGGATCTGCGGCAAGTCTTCGGTAGCCTGACCGCAAATCATCTGACCCGACTTTTCAGGGTCGAACATGCTGTAGTGGCAAGGGCACTTGAAGCTGCGCGTCTTGCCGTCGTACATCAGCGGGCAGCCCATGTGGGTGCACAGATTGCTATAGGCGACGATGTCACCATCGGGTCCGACGCCGCCCGCCACGCGCTGGCCCATCTTGATGGCCACACAGGGCGAATCGGCGTCGGGGTAATTGAAGGACACCGGGGTGTTGGGCTGCATGGCCTTGGCCTTGCCCACGGCGGCTTTCGGGTAGGGCAGCACGGCCATACCCGCCGCGGCGCGAACGGCCGCAGCGTCGGACTCTGCCGCCATTGCGGGCCCAACCGGGCTGACGGCGGCGCCGACGCCTGCTACGCTGGTTCCGGCTACTTTCAGAAAGATGCGGCGCGATACCTTCTCAGTCATGATGTCTCCTCTTGCTGTTGTTACGCACTTGCGCACTGCTTTCTATTGCAAGGGATGTGCCCATCAATCCTTCGACCAACGCCCAAGCGATTTCTTCATGGGGTTCAAAGACTTGCGCAACGGGTTCGATTTTCTGACGGCCTCCCCGCGTTACGCGGACGTAACGTCTCGGGCGATTTCCTGTTTCGTTGACGTAACAGCCTGAACCATGAACCGCCGCGATCTCCTTGGTTTTTCAGCCTCGCTGGCCCTTTCCAGCTTGCCCTTGCGCGCCCAAACGCTACCCCGGGGCGCCGCTTTTCGCTTCGGCGTCACCGATGTGTTTCTGCACGATGGCGCCATTCATCTCTTGCAGGACTATTTGCAAAGCCGACTGGGCATGCCGGTGCAGATCCTGCAGAAATCGAGCTATCAAGAGGCTTTGGAGGCGCTACGTTCGGATGAAATGGAAGCCGCCTGGATCTGCGGCTTCCCTTATGTCGTCGCCAGGGGTTTTGTCCGCTTGTGCGCGCAGCCGGGCTGGCATGGGCAGCCTTGGTATCGCAGCTATCTCATCACCGGCGCGGCGCGCACGCAGGCCCATTCCATCGTCGATTTGCGTGGCGATGTGTTCGCTTTCGACGATCCTCTGTCGAACTCGGGTTATCTCGTGCCGGTGGTGGCGCTGCGCGCGCTCGGACAAACACCACAGAGCTTTTTCCGTCGCACGTTTTATACCTACTCCTTGCATAAGGTGGTGGAGGCAGTCGGCAGCGGTCTCGCCGATTCAGGAACCGTCGACGGATACATCTGGGAAGTGCTCATGAAGCGTCAGTCGCAGGCTGCGCTCAAGACGCGCATCGTCGCCAAATCCCGGCACTATGGGTTTCCGCCCGTCGTCACGCGCAAAAATCTCGACACGGCGCTTCACACCCGCCTGCAATCTGTCTTGCTCTCGGCCAAGAATGATGTGCAGGGCCGGGGCTTGTTGCGCAGTCTCGATCTCCAGGACTTTCTGTTGCCGCAGGAGAGTTGGTTCGACGGCATTGCTGAACTTGCCAGGGTTCTCGACGGTACGCATTCTCCCATTCCGTTGTCCGCCATCTACGCATCCGCATGAGCGCCGCGCCTCCCGGAGACAGCGAACGCACCGCGACGACGCCAAAAGCGGTCCGCCTGCGGGTATTGCCTGAGCTGCCGGGAGGGCTGCTGTTGCGCCTGCCGCTGATCGCGGCCACTCTAGTGGCGCTGGCTGCACTGTTGATGGCAGCAGGCTTGGGCTTGCTCACGCGGCAATATCTCATCGAAGATGTCGATGCGGGCGCCTACCAGGCGGTCACCGCCTGGGACAAGAGCCTGCCGATTCTCATTCAGCAGGACAATGTCTGGGGCGCCTATGAGGCGCTCACCTCGGTGACGGGGGATCAAGTCGCCTCACCGCCGCAGGGTGCATCGCTGGCGGTGATTGTTGGCCCCTCAGACCAGGTGTTCGCAAGTTCCGACCCCAAACTGTTCCCCACCGCGCAGGTGCCGGTCTGGACTCCATTGTGGGCGCCAGGCTCTCTGCGGGTGAATTCACCTTTGAGCGTGGCCAGTGCGCATCCGGGATTGTCGCCCCCCATCCAGAGCGGCAATTGGCGCATCTATATCGGTGCGCTTCGCGCCGATTCGGGTGCGAGCGTCGGCACACTGGTTTATGCGGTGAGCGATGCGCTGTATCGCCAGCGCTTGACGTCGATGACCTGGTGGGTCGCCAACGTCACCCTGCTGGCGATGGCCGTATTCGCCCCCATCGTTTGGGTATTGACCCGTCGCATGCTGGCTCCGCTGGCGCGCCTGCAGGATGCGATGGCCCGCAGCGACGACGCCACGCGGCGCATCAGCGCCGAGCTTGCCGCGCGCAACGACGAGGTTGGCAGGCTGGCCGCAGCGTTCGGTCGGCTGCTGGAGCAGGCCGAGCGCGCCCGCCGCGCCGAAAAACTCGCCGCGGCGGGCGCGCTGGCCGCCGCGACGGCGCACGAAATCAACAACCCGCTCGGCGGGATGCTCAATGCGCTGCGAACGGCAAAGCGCTTTGGTCAGTTTGACGCCACCACCGGCCAGGCGATCGATCTGCTCGACCGCGGCTTGGAGCAACTGCGAAGCATTGCGCAGACGCTACTTGCACAGACCCGGCCGGATGAGCGCGATCTACTCCCTAAGGACTTTACCGATCTGATTGAAATCATTCAGCCCTGCCAGCACGAGCGCGATGTGCAGGTGCAATACCGCATCGATCTGCCCAACGCGCCAATCGCCGTGGCCGCCGGGCCGATGCGTCAGGCTACGCTCAACATCCTGCTCAACGCCTGCCATGCAGCACTGCCGGGATCGACCGTCGAACTCGACGTCGATCTGCACGGTGGCGCTCTGTGTGTAAGGGTACACAACCGGGGAGCCGCACCTCCTGCGGCGCTGCTCGCAGCTGTGGCGCCGACCAGCATCCCGGAGGAATCGGGCTTCGGTCTATGGGAGAGCCGCCGGCTGCTCAGCGACGTCGGAGGCACGCTCAGACTCGCCCATGCCAATGGCATCACCACTGCGACCATCGACATCCCCTTGAGGCGCCGATAAGCTGAACTGACTTCGGTCTTGCCCAAAGCGTCCAGGATCGCCGCATCGCCCCGAAGAAGAAACCGCGGCGCCGGGGGCAAGGTCTGTCTTTGCTGGCTGAACCGATTGCGCAAGCTGCTGGTGCGCTGCGAGAAATACTGCTCCATCACCACGAATGGACGTATCGGCATACGATTGGCTTACACAGATCAGGGACAGACCTGGCAAAAAACCCGAGGAGATGACATCTTGACCACCCCGACTGTCTTGGTCGTCGAGGACGATCCCATCATGGGCGAGTCGCTGCAGTTGCGCCTGCGCCTGGAAAACTACAACGTGGATTTGGTGAGCGATCTTTGCGCCGCGCGCAAGGCGCTGCAGACCCGTCTGTATCCGCTGGTGCTCAGCGATATCCGTCTGCCCGACGGCGACGGCGGTAGCCTGCTCGCCACCATGCTGGAGCGCTACGGCGGCTGCTGCCCACCGTTGGTGTTCATGACCGGCTACGGCTCGGTTGAACAGGCCGTTCGCCTCGTGCGCCAAGGAGCCTGGGACTACATTCAGAAGCCCTTCGATCTGGACGCACTGATCCAGCGCATCGGAGAATGGATGCCCCCGGGTACGCATGACGACGACGCATGGTTCGGCATATCGCCAGCGTCGCAGGCGCTGGAGCAGCTGATCGACCGCATTGCATCTCTGGATTTGCCGGTGCTGATTCAGGGTGAATCAGGTACCGGCAAAGAACTGGTGGCGCAGCACATTCGCGCCAGGATTGCGGCGCAGCCGGGAGCCCGACACGATCTTCCGATGGTGGCCATCAACTGCGCGGCGATTCACGAAGGACTGCTCGAATCCGAACTATTCGGCCATGAGGCGGGCGCGTTCACCGGCGCCAATAAACGCCATCATGGCGTCTTTGAGCGGGCCAATGGCGGCGTGTTGTTTCTCGACGAAATCGGCGACATGTCCATGCCGGTACAGGCCAAGTTGCTGCGCGTACTGCAGGACGGACAGGTTTGTCGCCTGGGCAGCGAAAAGGATCTGCATGTCTCGGTACGCCTGATTTGCGCCACGCACAAGCGGCTGGACAAGATGGCCGAGACAGGCTCCTTTCGCCGGGATTTGCTGTTTCGCATCAGCGGAGTGCCGATCCACTTGCCGCCGCTGCGCGAGCGCGCGGACGATATCGCCTGGCTGGCGCACCGCCGGGTCCAGACGCTCAACGCCAAGACCGGGCAATCCAAACGGCTCGACCCACGTTTCGTCTCCTGGGCCAAGCTGCAACCCTGGGAGGGCAATGTCCGCGAACTGTTTTCCGCGCTCGATCGCGCCTACCATTTTGCCAGCGATTGCTGGGTGCGCTGGGAGCGGTTCGGCATGCCGTGCTCGAACCCAGGATCTTCCACATTTGCCGCTCGCGCTCACAATGTAGCGACGCCCCTGGGCGACTATCTAGCCCGAGCCGAGCGCGAATATCTGACGCAAGTGATGAGTGAGCGAGAAGGCAAGATGGCTGAGACGGCTGAAGTTTTGGGGATCAGCCGAAAGACCCTCTGGGAAAAACTCAGGCGCCACAAAATCGCCACCTGATCGCCTGATGTTGGCGCCATCGGCATCGGTTCTGCTACACCACTGCGGTCTGAGGTCGCGGCTACCGTCATGGGAAGGAACGATCAGCTCTGTTAATGCGTGATGCCTGAACCACGTCATGCGCAGTTCCTGCAAACCGCCCGTGCAATCAGGCTGACCTGCATCTGTCCCCCATGTCATGCCACTGTGAACTGTCCCATCATGCCATTGTCCTCATGCTCCAGGATGTGGCAGTGGTACATGAAGGGATGGTCTTTGCCAGCGGGCTGATCGAATCGGGCAACCAGGCGGACCGTTTGGTTGCGCCGCACGAGAACGACGTCTTTCCAGCCTCGCTCATACTCCGGCGGAGCCACGCCATCGCGCGAGAGAATCTGAAACGACGTGCCATGGACATGGAAGGTATGCGCCATATGGCCCTCGTTCCTCACTTGCCAGACCTCGGTGCTGCCCAGGCGCACGCGCTGATTGATCACCGCCATCTCCATGAACTGGTGGTTGATAGAAAACAGCTTTTCCATGCCCACGCCCATACTCATGCCGCCAGGGCCGGTGTTTGCGCCCATGTCCTGATCACCCGACATGCCCCCCATCGCGCCCATTGCCCCGCCTCCCATGGCGCCCTGCATCCCTTGCATTCCCTGCAAGCTGAACAGTCGCTGGGGCGCGTCGATGCGTAGCGACGGGATGGCCACCAGATGATCAGGAAGCCGCCCCGATTTTCCGGCAGGGGCGCCAACCCGAAGCTGCAACAGATCGAACCCCTGGCGATCAAATCGATCAGCGTCCATGGGCATGCTGCTCAGCCCTGGAACAACGGAGCCCGAGTCACTGCGCAACACCAGAGTGCTTCCTTGGAGTTTGCGCAAATCCACCAGGATCTCCGCACGCTCCGCTGCTGCGAGAAGCAAACTGCGCCTCTCCACAGGATGAGCCAGAAGTCCGGCATCGCTGGCAACCACATAAAAACTCTGTCCGCTGGCGAAAGCAAAGTTATAGAGGCGCGCATTCGATCCGTTGACCAGACGCAGCCGCACCCATTGCGCAGGAACGTTGACATAGGGCTGTTCACAACCATTCACCAAAAACCGGTCGCCCTTCATGCCCATGCGGTCCATCATGCTGTTCATGTAGCGCAGCGTGCCATCAGCCCCAAAGCGCCGATCTTGCACGATCACGGGAAAGTCATCCACGCCCCAGGTATGCGGCAACCCGAGGGTGCGGTCCACGCCATCATCGACCAGCAGCAGCCCTGCCATACCGGCGTAGACGTGAGGGCCTGTCAGCCCATCTGGGTGGGGGTGATACCAAAGCGTGGCACCCGGTTGATCCAGGGTGTAGGCGTAATCCATGGAGTGCCCCGGCGCGATGAGGCTTTGCGGGCCGCCATCCATCGTGCCGGGCACATGGGCGCCGTGCCAATGGGTGGTTGTCGGCTTGTTCAGCGCGTTGCGAACCTGGATCCGCACCCGTTTGCCGCGCGGGATGCGCAGCGTCGGGCCCAGATAAGCCCCGTTATAGCCCCAGGTAGGGGTCTGCACACCCGCGAGCAAGGTGCTGGTTCCGGGGGCGATCCGCAATGCATACGCCAGACTGCCATCCGCCTGAGCTTGTCCGCCGAGTTGCCCAGGGATGGGCATGGGGCGGGTGAACACGCCGGTCCGCACTGTCGCGCCGCGCGCGGTGTTTGCACCCATACCGGCCATGCCGCCCTGACCCATGCCCGGCATCGACCCCATCATCATGCCGCCCATGCCCTGTGCATGCGTGCGGCCCGCCAACCAGAGAGAGCTGCCCGCCACGGCACCAACAATGATCTGGCGTCGGCTGAGTTTGCCGTCCTTCCAATCGGGCGGCTTGTGGTGATCCGCCGAACCCGGCATGCGGTTCGATTTCGTCGACGTCATGACTTGATCTCCTGTTTCATGCGCTGATAGTCCTCGCGACTGATTTCACCGTTCGCATAGCGCCGGTCAAGCGCCTCACGCGCCGACTCTTGCCTGGAATTCCGGTCCCCGCAATGCGACACGCCGTGTCCTCCTCTGAAAATCATCCAGAGAATCAGACCCAACACCAGGACTGGAATGATCCACATCCCGAACCAAGGGCCTGCGCCCCAACCCCAATACCCCATCATGATGCATACTCCTTTGTGTTTGGCGCCGACTGCATGCCGAGGTGCATTGCAGGCGCAATCGGCGGGTTGTATCCGTGCGATCACGCGCGCTCGTCCGGCTCCGGTTTACTGCGCGCCCGCAGGCGCTCCGCGACGGGTTCCGCGCATCGCGCCAAATTGCTGATTCAGTATGGCTTGCTGCCCCGGGCTCAGTTCGGCATAGAGCGTTTTCATCGCAGCGGTCATGGTCTCCATGCCTGCCACGCGCGCTTGCATCAACTGGGTGCGTTGCTCCATGCGTTCCGGAGCATTGCCCTTTGCCTCAAACAGGGTGGTCCGCATGGACTGCATCGCATCGGCCTGTTTCTTGGCTTGTGCCGTAAAGGTGTCCCAAGCAGGCTCTTGCTGCGGCGTGATCTGCAATTGCGCCTTCATCGCGCCAAGCCGATTTTCCATTCTGGCAGCCGGATCGCCGCGCCCCATCATGCCCGCAGCCATGCCGCGGCCGCCCATCATGCCCATGCCCGGCCCGGCCCCCTGCATGCAGCCGTATTGCTGCGGTTGGGCAGGGGATTGTGCGTAGGCGGTGCCAATCGCGGCGAGTGAGAGGACGGCGGCAAGACCCAGTGTTCTATGGTTGCATTTCATGATTGATCTCCGATCAAAATGCGTAGACGGTTGGCGGGACGTTCCCGCAGCGACATCTGATAGACCGCCATCGCAATGGAAGCCATTTCAACGCTGACGTGTAAGCAGGCCGTGTCAAAAAGCGGCTGTTTTGTATCGCATGATCTGCGAACCTGTGGCTGACATGCTGCGTTACATTGTTTTTGACGAGGCGCGCCGCAGACCGCTGAAAATCACGGCATGGACACACCTGACCACATCCTGATCGTTGACGACGATGGCGAGATCCGTAATCTGCTGAGCGCCTATTTGCAAAAGAACGGGCTGCGCGTCACCGCGGTGGGCGACGGCAAGGCCATGGAGCGCGCCCTCGTCGCCGCACGCATCGACTTGATCGTGCTCGATCTGATGCTTCCGGGCGACGACGGTCTGACGCTCTGTCGCCAGCTCCGCGCCAAATCCGACATCCCTGTGTTGATGCTCACCGCCCGCAGCGACGAGACCGATCGTGTTGTCGGGCTGGAGATGGGCGCCGACGACTATCTGACCAAGCCCTTCAGCGCGCGCGAGTTGCTCGCCCGCATCAAGGTCATCTTGCGGCGCGCCCGCAGCCTGCCCGTCAATTTGCAGCCCGAAGATTTGCGCGAGGCGCGTTTTGCAGGCTGGACGCTCAACACCCTGCATCGCCATCTGATTTCTCCCGCAGGCGTGGTCGTGGCGCTGAGTGGCGCGGAATACCGCTTGTTGCGCATTTTTCTGAGCCATCCCAACCGGGTTCTCAACCGCGATCAGTTGGTGGATCTCACGCAAGGCCGGGAGGCCGACCCGCTCGATCGCAGCATTGATGTCCAGGTCAGTCGCTTGCGTCAACGTCTTGGAGACGATCCGCGCGACCCGGTGCTGATCAAGACGGTGCGGGGCTTGGGCTATGTGTTGTCAGTGCCCGTTGAAGGAAAGCCGTGAAACGGCTGCTGCCGGCGTCGCTGTTCGGCCGCATGATGCTCGTCCTCTCGATCGGGTTGATTTTGGCGCAACTTCTGAGCGCCTCAATTAACTTCGCCGAGCGCGACCGAGCGGTGCTGCGCAACAGCGGCATGCAGTCTGCGCAACGCATTGCTGACGTGGTCAAGCTTCTGGATTCGATGCCGCATCAGGAGCGGCTCCGCATAGCAAAGGTCTTGAGCGTGCCTCCCCAAGTCGTGGAATTGGAGCCCTCACCCGTCAAGACAACGGCTGCCGCAATGCGCAGCGCACAAACCATGATGTTTTCACAGGCGCTTCACTCCGCACTCGGGGATGAAAGACCGCTGATCGTCTCGGCCAGTGCAAACCCTTCTGAGGCCAATGGATTCTCCGACATGCACCGGCGACCCCTACCTGGCATGGCCTCGATGGCGGCCTATATGTCGGGTATGACACAGGCATCCCGGTCTTCCATGCAAGCCTTCATGGCGGAAAAACTCGGCTTCCTGATCCAGGTGCAACTGCACGATGGAAGCTGGGTGGCCTTTACAACCCAGCTTCACCAAGGCGCCCAGGCGCCCCCCTGGCATTTGCTGCTGACCTTGCTCGTCCTCTTGGCGTCAGTGTTGTTCCTCTCCTTTGTTGCCGTGCGGTGGATGACGCGGCCGCTGGCGGTCCTGGCCTCGGCCGCTGAATCACTTGGTGAAGACATCCATCGTCCTCCACTGCCGGAAGCTGGACCTGCCGAGGTACGGCGCGCTGCACACGCGTTCAACACCATGCAGGCTCAACTGATTCGATTTATTACGGATCGGACGCGCATTTTTTCAGCCATGTCGCACGATCTGAAAACGCCGATCACCCGCATGCGTTTGCGCGCAGAACTGCTGGATGATGACGATGTGCGCGCGCGGTTCGAGAAGGATCTGCTGGAGATGGAGCAGATGGTGAAGTACACGCTGGATTTCATGCGCGGTCTCGACCAGCCACAACATATTCAGCCCATCGACATCATGTCCTTGCTTGAAAGTCTGCAGGCCGACGCAGAAGAGATGGGGCGTGAAGTGCAGATTCAAGGGCGTACCAACAAGCCCTTCGTTGGGGATCCAGCTCGAATAAAGCGTTGCTTAGCGAATCTGCTCGACAATGCCGTTTTATATGGCGAACGGGCCCTCATCGTCGTCGACGATAGCGCTACCTCCCTGACACTGCGCATTCAGGATCAGGGCCCCGGCATTCCGGAGGAAGAACTGGAAAAGGTGTTTGAGCCGTTTCATCGGCTCGAAGCGTCGCGCAGCCGTCAAACCGGCGGCACCGGCCTTGGCCTCGGTATCGCACGCGACATCGCGCGTGCGGCGGGGGGACGGTTGACGTTGCAGAATCGCCGCGATGGCGGAATGGAGGCGATCTTGGAACTTCCACATAGTCCGGCATAAGTCGTCGGCCCAGCAAAATTCAAAATCCGTTTTCCCTTCGTTTTTTGGCGCCGATTGTCCGCGCCGATTGAATATTGACCCACCCTGCCGATCCAATATTGACCCAGGGCGGGTAGCTGCCTTTTGAATTGGCAACTGTGGATAAGTTTAGTCAATTGCTGGTTTTGGTCATCCTGACTTGGCTGCCCTGAATTGATTCATTGCGCAAGGGGGAAAGGAGCGCAGGACGAAGTCCGTAGCGTATTTCCCCCTTGTTCGGCCTCTCAGAATGGCTCTGGGAGCGCTGTGCAGCATGGGGCGGGCTCCTATCTTCAATTTCACACGATATTTCGTGAAATCAATTTAACCCGGCCATTATGCCTTGTCGATAAGGCCATCGAGATTCACCCGAGTTTTAGAGCGCCCCAGGCCGCCACCGGCATCACAACTAAAGTAGGGGCGGGTTTGATCGATCGGCACATGTATTTCATGCCATCCCGTTCGAAACTCCGTGCCCAATTCAGGGGAGTTCATGTTGACCGAAGGTCATAACGCGCGTGCAAGGCGCCTTGGTTTGGGCACGAGATGGGCACGGATTGGGCACCG